>SMTZ1_10002320_pt1 | contig 19239 bp, 11 predicted proteins | sample DeeMarSWOR136_30_FD_25667 | JGI IMG/M metagenome (IMG submission 25667)
AATAGTAAGTTATCAGTAGGAGATTACAACGGGGCGGTTGAATCGTCTGAGAAGGCTAAACAATTCTGCTGGATCTCTTTCGGTCTGGGAATAGCCGTGATATTTATATATTTTATCATTATGATTTCCACTGGTGCATTTGATTATTAAAAATAAGATCGATGGGGCGCATTAATCATTTAAAAAATTTTTCGCTAAGTATGGGGCCGAGGTTAAAATTTATTTTGTTTTTAGGGCTTATTTCTAGCTCAATTGTTATCCTTTATTTTCTTAACCCTGCCAGTTCGATTTTCTATGCGCCCTGTCCTTTCAAGACTTTAACCGGGTTTTATTGTCCTGGCTGTGGCTCTTTGCGCGCTCTACATCAGTTGCTTCATGGTAATTTTTTATCTGCATTTCGGCTAAATCCTTTAATGGTATTAGCGCTGCCTATTATGGTATATGCTTTTTGTTCGAAGGTAATTTTTTTTGTAACGGGACGTCCATTGCCGAGAATATTTGTGCCAGCAATCTGGATCTGGTTATTGCTGGTAATTATCCTGTTATTTTGGGTCTTTAGAAACATACCGTTACAACCATTTTCATTGTTAGCGCCCCATTAATTTTATCTCTACATTGATGTCATTGAGAAAACACGGAAAAAAATTTTTGGTAATGTCTCAGTGTAATCTTTGTTAGCTCCGTGATTCCTTGTAGTATTTATTTTGAGTCAAATAATGATATTCAAAATTTTATCATAGCTGTAACTACCATAGTAGTTTGTGGCTAAAATGACAATCGCATTTTGCACTTTGCTTATCTTAAGGACATTGAATTAGCTTCATAAAAAAATATGAAAACTATTTTTATCCGGGAGGAACCATGCAAAACTCAATCACTCCGATGAGCCTGGGTGATATGTTTGACCGCTTATTCAGGCTCATGGGCAAAACAGCTTTACGCAATCTGATGATTGCGATTATCATTCTTTTGCCTGCTTCAGTTATCATGGTTTATGGAATGAATGAATTCTTTGCTATGATTACACAGATTGTCAGGGCTGAAGAGCTAAATGAAATTGTCCCTCACGAATTCATTTTCAGTATGTTCCAGGGATTAACTGTTTATTTTGGAACAATTATAATTTTCATGTTAGCATATTTAGCTGCAACTCTGGGAGTAACAATCGTTAGCTGCGCTGAAATGACGAGGCAGCAGGTAAGCTGGAATGAAGCACTCAGCCAGATTTTCAGCATTCGGTTGCTGCGCGCTTATGGTCAGGCGATTCTGGAATCCCTGGCACTGGGATGCCTGTTTATTATTCCTGTATTCTTTATCGGTATTGGTGCCGGCGCAGAATCTGTCGGTACGGTTTTATTTGGGGTACTGTTAATTATTGCCGCAGCAGTCTTTGCAATTTTTCTCTGGGTTCGCTGGGCATTTGCCTTGCCTGCTATTGCCTGGGAAGATGCCGGCGTCATTCAATCATTTGGTAGAAGCTCATTTTTGGTGAAAGACTTCTGGTGGCGTACGTTTGGCATTTTACTTTTGTTAAATATTATTGCTCAATTTGCCGTATCGATTATCACGACTCCGATTCAGCTTATTGCTCTCTGGGGATTCTTCTCCAAATATTTTGTCATGATAAGCTCGCTGGCGGAAGGCAGTGTGGATTCCTTTGAGGTTCTTGGATTATTTGATTCTTTAGGAACGGGAATGGGTATTGTTATGTTTGTCAGTTATGTTTTATTATTGCTAATTACACCTTTGATTTCTGTGGTGATGTATTTTGATCTTCGGGCTCGAAAGAATGAATTCACCGAATCAACAGCTATAGAACCGGAGCCAGACTCCTGATTCTAATCACAAGGAAAAAATGGACTCCACTTTTAAAGCGGAATCCATTTATCGTCTATTTATTTATAAACCCAAATAATGCAGTTAAAAATAACATCTGAACCACAACGGCTCCAAGAACACGAAGAATCACAAAGTTAAAGATTGAGAAAAAAAATGAACCAGTAATATATAATTTCATCCTTTATCCCTATAAAAACTAAAACTTTGTGTCTTAATGCCTTTGTGGCTATTGCTAAATTTGGGATAAAATATAGAGTAAAAAATGGAAATTGAACCGCAATTCAATCAAATTAATACCGAGGGTGAGGATTCTCAAAGATATGAAGGAAGCTGGGAAAGAAAAGGCAGGAGTCTCAATGCTGCCGCGGTGGTAGGATTGCTGGGAATCGGAGTGCTTTATTTCAACGCACAGGCTATAATCTTCATGATTGGCTTTTTGTTTACATTAGCTATGAACCCGACACCCGAAACATCAGGTACATTTGTGGAACGAATTTCAGCCACGGCTAGACTTTATACACCTTCTCTCCGAATTTCAGTTGTTGTCTCTCAATACTTGTTTATGCTGGTTCCGACGTGGTGGCTGGTGAAACGCTGGCATACCCATGATGTCCGTGACTATGTCCGCTTTAAGCTCAAGTCTGTCATAGAAGTAATTCTGGCTGTGCTTGCGACTCTTGCCATAATTCCCACCGGAGCATATATTGGCAACGAGCTGATGCGATGGTTCAAATTCCCGGATATATTTTTCGAGTTTTATAATGAGCTTTTCTCTGCTCATTCTATTCCAGAATTTATCTGGCTGGTTTTTATTATTGCCATTACGCCAGCGATTTGCGAAGAGATTTTCTTCCGCGGTTATGTCCAGCGAACGTTTGAAAGGACAATTCGAGCAAAGAGTGTAATTCTGGTTGGCGTTATTTTTGGACTTTTTCACATGCAGCCGCTTAGCCTGATCACGCTTTCAATATTGGGAATAATCTTTGGCTTCTTCTATTACAGAAGCAAAAGTCTGGTGCCAGCTATGGCAGGTCATTTTACTAATAATTTTTTAGCGATTTATTTATATTATAAGCAACCAGAAATTGGGGGCGTTAATCTTTTAACAGCAGAGCAGATCCCAATATCATGGGTGCTTGTCACGCTGCCGATTGGGATTTTTATTTTATACCTATACTATAAAATTACCAAAAATAAAAACCTGGATTATTCATAAATTTTGACCACAAAGATAACAACTGACCAAGAATTAAAAGGATAGAATCAATATATTTGTTAAATGCTCATGGATTCAATCCTTTTAAGAAAGATATGATACAGAATTCCAGATATATAGTCATTTTAATTCTTCTTTCGCTTAATTTCTCTTATTGCTTTTCTCAAAAGGAAACACCGCAAAGTTGGATTCGAGTCAACCAAATCGGGTATCTTCCTCACTCAAAAAAAGTCGCAGTATTAGTCAGCAAAACGAACCTGAAATGTATTGAATTTTCTATAATTGATTCTCAAACAGGAGAAGAAGTCTGGATTTCAAATCTGGTTAAATCAAAAGGTGCTTATGGTCCTTTTATAGCTACCTACCGTTTAGATTTCAATGATTTTGAAGAGGAAGGAACATATCATATCAAAGTTGGGGAAATAAAGTCTCCGGTATTCAATATAAACAGGTATGTGTATGTTGGAGCCGCTGATTTTTTATTGAAATACATGCGACAGCAGCGTTGTGGATTCAATCCTTTTCTCAAAGACTCCTGCCACACACATGATGGCTACACCATTTATGGACCCATGCCCGATGGCACGCACATCGATGTCGTTGGCGGTTGGCACGATGCCGCCGATTATCTACAGTACGTAACCACATCGGCAAATGCCACTTTTAATTTGCTATTTGCTTATCGAGAAAATCCCTCCTCCTTTAACGATCAATTTCAAGCTAACGGTTTGCCGGGAACTAATGGCATTCCCGATGTTTTGGATGAGGCGAAATGGGGATTGGATTGGCTGTTGAAGATGCATCCCCGAGATGATTGGATGTTCAACCAGATTGCTGACGATAGAGATCACGCGGGATTTCGCTTACCAACCGAAGATACCACAAGCTATGGCAAAGCATTGGAGCGACCGGTTTATTTCTGTTCAGGTGAAATTCAAGGATTAATGAAATATAAAAATCGAGCCACAGGTGTTGCCTCAACAGCGGGTAAATTTGCTTCTGCTTTTGCATTGGGCGCTGAAATTTATAAAGAGAGAAATCCAGATTATGCAAAAAAATTAAAGCATAGAGCCCGGACTGCTTATCAATTTGGAAAAAACAAACCGGGTGTCTGTCAAACCGCTCCATGCAAAGCACCCTATTTTTACGAGGAGGACAACTGGGTCGATGATATGGAACTGGGCGCTGCTGAGCTTTATGCGATGACAGAAAATAAAGAGTTTTTGAATGATGCGATTAATTACAGCCGCCAGGAACCTGTAACGCCCTGGATGGGAGCTGATACAGCGCGTCATTACCAATGGTATCCATTCATCAATATCGGTCATTATGAATTGGCGAAATTAGCGTCAAAAGAAGTGAAACAAGAATTGAGCAATTATTATCGAGAAGGAATCGAAAAAGTCTGGCAGAAAGGCAAAGATAATGTGTTTTTAATGGGTGTCCCGTTTATATGGTGTTCCAATTACCTGGTTACTGCTTTTGCCATCCAGTGTCATCTCTATCGAAAACTCTCCGGAGATACGACTTATTTAGAGCTCGAAGCCGCCATGCGGGACTGGCTGTTTGGATGCAATCCCTGGGGAATTAGTATGGTAATCGGACTCCCAGCCGATGGAATTTACTCACACGATCCACACTCGGCTTTTTCTCACCTGTACGGTTATAAACTTGATGGCGGTTTGCTCGACGGTCCAGTTTACGGCAGTATTTATCGGAATCAGAAATGGGTAAGTCTTTTAGAAGAAGACGAATACGCGCTGTTTCAATCCGACCTGGTTGTCTATCACGATGATGTGGGTGATTACGCGACCAATGAAGCGACGATGGATGGAACCGCAACTCTCATTTACTATTTATCAGCAATGCAAAAAGAGGGCAACAAGAGTTGGAAGTGAATAACGTGTCTAAAGTATTTAAGGGGACTAAATAGTAAAACATTTTTTGAATGCAGCTATAGTATTGAAAATCCAATCTTTGTTTTTTAGCAAAAAATTTTCCAACCACAAAGACACTAAGAAACCACAAACTCAAAAATTAAAATGAAATATTAAAATAATTAATATTTATCTTTGTGGACTTGGTCCGCTTCGTGCCTTTGTGGTGAGTTATTGATCTGCATCTTCGCTGCGCTATGCTGCACAAGAAATCACTCCCCTCCCTTACCTGTTTTTTGAATTCCTTTAGAAACCACATAAGTCGCACCGCTAATGCCTAACAGGGCTAATACATTTCCCATTTGAGGAAATTCGGACAGTTGGATGACCAGGTATAGGAAAGCGAAACCGATGACCATTGTCCACACCAGTAACTGAAAACGAGACATGCTGGCTTTCCCTGGTTCAGGTGGAGCAGCGGGATCGGTTGTTTTTTCCTCACATATAAGAGCTGTAATGTCGATATCACCCTTAAGCATTTTCCAGATTATAAGAAATGCAATGAAAAACAAGAATGCTCCAGCAATGCAAACCAGAATGATTTCAATGATTTCCATTTATAATCCCTCCTTAATAGGTTATTTGAAGTGTAATATTATTTGTTTATTATTTTTGAAATAAGTTGTTTATGAATCAGATAACCGCCATTACTGGCACCTAAAATGCCTAATGTCCAGTTATCGACTGCTACAAATTGACCAGCATTTATCACCTGTGTTAAATAATAGATTGCAAATGATAGTGTGATAATGAACTGTTGTAATCGAAAAACATCCAACTGACCGTTGATTTTGTCAGAAAGCAATCCTCGCAGTAAATTCATGTTAGTTAAAAGTTTCCAGAGAAAGATGATTGAAAAAGCGGATAGAATAAGAAAAGCTACGTATTTGATGATAGTGGCTAAAATTTCCATTTTTATTGTAACTCCTTCGCAAGGTTACTTTATCAACAGAATCATTAATAAATTATGTTCTGCTTATCCATAAGTTCAATTACTCCAAAACAAAAATTCCCCCCGATGCTCGTCCTTTTTTCTTGTACATTTAAGATCATAAAGCTCAAGGACAACTCCCTGAATATCCTGTCGTTGTCGGTAGTGTGTAAAACTAATATCGACAAAAGATTTGACTTTTTCAAGCTTTTTTTTAACATTTTCTACCAGACTAGTTGCTTTGCCTATGATTCCGGTTTCTTCAAGCCCAAGAATCGCAAACGCGTTTTCAACCTTTCCTTCTAATAGTTGTGCAGCTCTTTCAATCGTTTCATCAGATCGTTGCTGATAGTGAACTGAATCCTGAGGTGCGCTGTCTATCATTATTTGATAAAGAATAGCCAGATTTAAATATGTACCGCAGCTAAAAGGATTTATATCTAATGCTTTAGTATAGAGAGATTCAGCTTCGGTTAAATTACCCCGCATAAATTCTATGTTACCCATATTGTTCCACGCGGGAGCGTATGTTGAGTCCATGACCAAAGCTTCTTTTAGTTGTACTTTTGCTTTCTTATGTCCTCCGTTTTGTCCAAAAGCAACACCGTAACGATTTCGTATTGCTGGTTTATCCTGACTCAACATGTTCTCTAACGATCGGAAGTACTGTGTTTTTAAATTTTCCAGGTCATTGAGATCCTGGTGCAGTTTTGACTTAAATTGGGGAATTTTGAGTTTGGATCCACTGGATAGGTTGAGCAATGTTGAAGACACAGGTGGATATTTTTGTTGATATACAGCTACCTCGCATATTTCCAGCTTCTGTTGGTCTTTTGCCCGGTGAATAAAATCTGCCCCGGTCTTCCAGGCATCTATAAAACTGGCAGTCGAGATCATCGTCGTCTCAATAGGAATCCACAATGTATTATTCCATTTGAAAAACAGCTCTGGTGGGATTGGCAATGCTAAGATCCGTGACGTGTGAATTCCACTGTTAACCATAATGAAAATATGACCGGGGACACTTACCAGCGCTGTCGCCAGTCCTGCGTTCTGCAACAGGCTTGCATATAAAACACAGATATCATCACAATCGCCGCAGCATTCTTCTCGCATCAAGAACTCAGCCGGATATTGAATTTTATCCAGACGATAAAGTGCGCCATGAAGCGTGTCAGCCAGGGAGGGAAATGGAGTTACTGGATCAACACGATAGGTTAAGCCATAAGCTTGCAAAGCATTGAATAGTGTCAATGCTTTTGCCATGTTATATTTACAAAACCATTTTGCTTTATCCGTTGCAAGTTTTGTTTTGAGCGCCCTGTCAACAAAATTCTGGATGAGCGGATCATCATAGGTGACAAATGCCGCAGCTTTGCCTGCATCGTCCCAGGTGAGATAATTTTTACCATACAACTTGAAATCGACGTTTGCAATAACAGGATATTCATTTTTGTTGTATATGTATTTAACGATTATATTACTGCTAAGCTGTCCGTCAGGAGCATGAAAGATTTCTGGTTTAAAAACGGCTCGTAAAGGAAAATCAATCGATGCATCCGGCGCAATATAAACCGTATCTGCCTTCTGCAACTCCATATACTGTTTCCCTTTCAATGAAATCCAGGCTTTCAAAGTATTTTTCGACACATTTTTAAGTTTGACTTGACCAATGCTGGCATCGGAACTTGCATAATGCAAATAGAGCGAGGCAAATACATTTTGAATATGGGCACCTTCAATCCTGATTAACCGTGGATTTTCCTTAATAATTATCGAGCCGCCAAATTGTTCGGCAGTATTCGGTAAAACTGGGGAATCGGTCAATGCATAATCTATATTTGTTTCGGGCAAATCTGTCAATTTCGATTTGAAACCCAGCCCAAAAGATAATGTCATTTTTTCATTAGTATGAAGATCCTTTTGAATACCGGCTCGTAATGCCAGGGTGCGCCACAGCCAAATTTCCCAACCAAAATGAATTCGATCATCAATATCGATGGCAAATATTGGATCGGATAAAGGCAGGCTATTGCCTGGAAAATTTTCAAAGGGACGGTAGCAAAATCCCAGGCGAATATTTTGAGGCAGAACCGTCTCTTTGACTCCAGTATCGTGTGTCATCTGTGTGCCGGTCACATCATGCACCATCATGCCAAGGTTAATGTGCCCGGGAATATAAGGTAACCTTTCCAGATGATAAAGAATACCGATATCCCAACCCCAACCTTTCGCGTCAAGTTCGGTAATACCTACATATTGCGTCCCAAGATCTACATATTTAGCATTTACCCCGAGACCTAAATTCCGAAAAAATGGCAGGCTCTTCGGCGGTTTAAATGCCAGTGCAAAATTGAATTTGTTATGATGAAAGTCAATTTCTTCGTCCCGGTTTTGTATTCCCAGCCAATCAACTCCAAACGATACATAGTCAGTCAACGGCGGAATAAAATAAAGGCGTGAAAGGAAACTGGCGTAATAACTACTGATACCAATGCCAAACAAATCGGAGTAAGCAAAACTCACCTGAATACGTTCCATACGAGCAAGCCCGGCGGGATTCCAGTAAATAGTATTACCATCGTCCGCGATGGCGACAAAAGTTTCGCCCAATGCCAGCGGTCTTGTACCGACAAAGGCTTGATCGCTTTGTGCAGAAACGTGGCAGACTGATAGTAGCAATAATATTAAGGCAAATGAAAATTTTTTTATGATACTAAAGCTGAATTGGTTTTCGGATATCGATGCTTCGGCATTTGCTAATACCGAAGCATCTTTCAATATAAAAATCTGAAACCAACTTCTTGTTAAGTATAAATTGAATAATTCCATTATATTCATTCAAACTTATTTATGTATTTTTCATTGATACTTATTGGAGATTACAACCGTTTTCGTATGCACTTTTCCCTCTGCTTCAATAGTCACCACATAAAGTCCGCTCGGGCAAATATTCCCGTCATCATCACTGCCATCCCATTCTACTACATTGGTTCCCGGTAAAAAGGTAGTGTTTTTTTCGATTACTCTTTTTAACCTGCCGGCTACATTGTAAATTTTTACTGTTACATTACAAGTTTTTTTCAAAGAGAAGGAAATATTGGTACAATTTCCAAATCCCTGTCCATTACCTGTGGGTGAAAAAACCCGGGGCTGAACATTGATTTCTGTATCAGGCGATTCTTTTGCTCTAGCTTTTCTAATTGCATAGATTCCTGATTGATAAATTGCAGTTGTAATCACTAAACTATCATCAATAGTATTCACTGTTCCGCCAATTTCCTCCCAGCGAGTTACATCCTGCCTGAAAATACCGATATTATTTCGGTCAAGGGATTTGTTGGTCAATATCGCAAAAGTGATTATTAATGGTTTATCCATTGGAATTGTAGAAGATTGGATGTTGATGTTATAGGCTGCTACGATCAGGCTTGAATCTATCAATTGATATTTTTTGACGTGATCAACTTTTGCACCTTCTCTACCTGGTTCGAGTATTCCAGGAGGAAAATAAATTCGCACATAAGCAATTGAATCACCTAATTCGACCTTCCCCCCATAAATTGAATTAATTTTATAAAAAACATCTTTTGCAGGTGTCGGATCAATATTTCCGTCCAGATCCGCGGCGCGAACCTCAAAAATATGTCTGCCGTTAGTTAAGCCAAAAATTTGTACCATTTCAGTTGGCTCAAAACAAGACCAACCGTTATCATCAAATTGGTAAGAATATGTTAATTTCTGGGGAAGAGTATTTAAATCGTATCCTTTAAAAGTTAATAGTACATTATCAGCCGTTGTTACGTCAAGCTTTAAGGTGATATAAGTCTCGGGAGGATTTGTCTCAACTCGGTGACGTGTTACACCTTTTCCAACGGTACCGAACCATAAATCTCCTCTGTTGTCTTCAAATGTTGCCCAGATACTGATGGATTCTGGTCCATCGTCTGCATCAAAAATTGTCCAGAGACTGTCATTCTCAGAAATTCGTAATCGGGTTAAACCAGAAGCAGTGGCAAACCAATATTCATTTGAATCTCTCTGAAAAATGGAGCGAACATTATTTGAAGCTAAACCGTCATCTGAAGTGAAGACAGACCAATTGGAAGGGAGATTCAAGTCTAAAGACGGATTGATTTGGTAAGCGCCGTTCTTTTTTGTTCCGAACCACAAATTATATTCAAAATCCTGGTAAATTGTATTAATTTCTTTGCCTTTAAGAACATCAACATAACTCCAACTATGCTGTAAACTATCATTTAAATTTTTTTGATTTAATCCATTGGAAGTACCTACCCATATTATGTGTTGCTTATCTATGAAGAGCGATTTTATTATATTACTAAGTAATCCATTTGAAGTATCAAATTTTGCCCAGTTCTTTTTAATTCTTATAGAATCTCTATGAACCCGATTTAATCCGTTCTGAGTGCCAAACCATAAATATCGAATCATATCCTGGGCAATCGCATTGACGGTATTATCTATTAAGCCGCTGTCCGGGCTTTCACAGGTAAAAGTCTCCCATTTATCAAAATTAACAGGATCAACCAAATTGAGTCCTTTGTATACTTCGGGCTGAGAAGGATCAGGTGCCGTTCCTATCCACAAAGAATCGGTATCATCAATGAATAAACAATATATGTAATCTGATGCTAATCCTTTTTCTTTTTTACGAATTGATTGCCAATTACCATTAACAAATAAGTTGTTATATAAATTTACGGTTCGAAGTCCATCTCCCTCTGTTCCAAGCAAAATGTTATTAAAATTATCTTCTACAATCGCTGAAACATTTGTATAATTCAATTCAAAATTTATCCATGAATTATCGCATCTTGAAATCCCCCTGCCATCCGTTCCAATCCACATATCACCTTCACTATCCTGGTAAATACATTTAACAAAATTGCTGGCGAGTCCATCCTCCTGTGTAAATTGAAACCAATTGTTAGATTTACTTAAATCACAATTTGGATCGATTACAAATATTCCTGCGTTTGTATTGGTTGTCCCCAACCAGAGCTGACCATCGCTATCTTCTCCAATAACATCTATACCTTGCCCCCCAGGAAGAACTTCTAAATTATGGAGTTCAGATGGATTCACCCTGGTAACACAATGCTCTACCCGTCCAAACCAAACATTTCCCCGCGAATCAACAAATATAGTATATACGTCGTGTAAATCGGGAATGGAAAAATCAATCTGAAGTTCTTCGGGATCGAAGCGATAAACTCCTTCCAGGGTGCATACCCAGATATTCCCTGATGTATCTTTTTGAATATCCAGTACATGAAAATTCACCAAATTGGTATCTAAATATAATCTTGTCCAATGGTGAGGATTTATTATAGGATCTTCACTACTGGAAATTGTAAGATCAAGAACACTGATCCCATTTTTTCGAGTGCCAAACCAGATTCTCCCATAGTTGTCCTCTAAAATTGAGATGATGTAATTCCCACTCAATCCACCTGTTGTGTTGCTATGATTGTAATTATGCCACTTTGCTGGATTATTAAGGTCTTCGCTAGGATTAATTTTCATGAAACCCTGGGGGGTTCCAATCCACAAATTTCCCTCACGGTCTTTCTCGAAAGTATTAATACAATCATTAACCAGCGGATTACCTTTTGTTGTACTATAACAAATCCACTCTCGACCATTAAAATAATTTATACCTTCAGAGGTGCCTACCCAAATTTTACCATAATCATCTTCTACGATTCCTTTGATACAATTATTCGATAGACCAGTGGCAACTGAATAGTTAATCCATTTTTGTGAAAAAGAATTGAAACAAGGTATAAGTATTAAGAAAATTGATAAATAGAATTTCTTGAAATCAAAAATTCTCATAGATAAAATTAGCTAAATATGGTTAGTTATCATCTGCGAAAATAACTGATTGTGCAAAATTTTTGGCTTCATCAATTGCATTTTTAAGAGTTGTCAGGTCTTCTTCAACTGAAATCGCATAACAGATTCTCTTACTATTCTGGGGTGCAATGTTCCCTAAGTTGCTAATTAAAGTCATTGTTAGATCAGTTGCAGCATCACCCTGCTCTTTAGTACCATATTTCTGACCAACGTAAAATTGATTTCCTCTTAAAAGTTCCATCCTTGCTTTTTCTCCATTCCTGTTTAAGTTTGAATTGTCTGGAGTGCAAGGATCATCAAAATGAGATATCTGATAATTTTCATAATATAAAACATCTAACACGATTGCCATACCCACAAATATAGTCTCATTTTCATTTTTAACATAAACCAAATTTTCTGACTCATTAAAATTTCCATAGTCTCGATTTGAAAAATTACCACCCACATCCACATCTAAAAATAATGACAACTTAACAAGTTTTTCCTCATCGGCAGTATTGTGGATTTCCCATTCAATAATTACCCAATTTTCATCTGGCTTGATATAGGTAAGTTGATGAATTACAATAGAGGAATCGGGGCAATATATAACTACCGGATCCAAAGAATCAGGAGTAGCTGAGGTATATTCGAAGTCATTTTCACTCGAAGGTGGATTACAAACAATTGAAGATGAGCTTGTAAAATCTCCATCATCTCCATCATATACGGCATTGGTTCCTGTCCATATCTGCAAATGCCCATCGAACAATTGATCGTAACCAAGAACTGTGAATTTACTCAATCCACCAGCACCACCTCCAACATTATCTATTTCAAAACCATTAGTATGTTCAGCTATTGGCATAATTGAGAGAGGTTGAGCTTTTACTGGAAGTGCATACTCGCCTGAATCGCTCCCCTCTACAGCATAGATTGAATATGTATAAGTGAGTTCCGAATTTAAATTGTTATCAATATAAAATCTTGAATTAGTCGGCAAATCATCAACATCAGCAATTTTTTCACCATCGCGCTCTATTACAAAGCCATCTTCATTTTCATTATTATCTTTCCAGAATAAGAGAATGGAATTGAATCTTGGAAGGGCTTGTAAAGTTCTAATCCTACGTATTATAAAGAATATCTCTGGCGTCGTAACTACTGGTTTTGATTCACCAAATTTGTTGAACGCTGAAACTTGAAAATAATATCTCACATCGGGAACCAATCCCACTGCTACAAAGCTTGTTGAATCAGCAGGAACTCTTCCAATTTCGATGAAGTTCGTCGTATCCTTTGGAGTTGTCCGCCTGATGATGAAGCCATCTTCATTTGTCGAATTATCCTTCCAACATAATGAGACAATTGTCCCAAACTCTCCGCTCGAACCAACATTTACAGGCGGATTTGGAATATCATGCAGAGTATACCCAATAAAATTTTGATTACTGGAATCAGCATTAAGTTTACTATAAGATCGAATGGGGGGCAGAAAATTAAAGCCCTCTTTTGCCGGTGTTGCTGCCCCACTCCAGCCTGCAGGAAGTTTTTTGCTGTAGAATCCTTCATCATCAGTTTTTGTCGTCCCAACTTCATTGTTAAAAGTGATTACGACCTCAGCCATCGCCTGATCCTTTGAATCATAGACATAACCGGAAATGGTTATTTGTTTGGGACAGCAGGTTAAACTAATTAATACTCCAAAAGCAAATAAATACATTAGTCTTTTCATCATAACCTCCCTTTAAATTGAAAACGATTACTATATAGGTTTTATTATTAATTATTAATCGCTTTGGAATTTTATTTTAATACAGATTCTAAGTTCTTTTATTCAATCGAGTTCGGGGTATAGATATAAGTTAGAACAAAAAATGATGTATGAGCAAAAGATGTTATTGGCCATTAAATAAATAATTATATCTGGTCAGGCATGTAAGTCAAAACGAATCACTATCCTCCCAAGATGTTGATTATTCATTTTGACTTACGATGTTTCATATCATTGTAATAATATAGGATCATATTTTCAAATGTCAAGCAAAAAGCTGTGGGAGTTAAATTTAATATTATTCAAGTTATGTTTAACCTTTTATCGTGCGAATACCCCTTTTTGTCATTCACCAACAAAACAAAATGGATACCAAAACTAATAGGAGAAATATCTCCATAAATTTTGTTCTATTTTGGTAAGGCAAGGTATAGCCTTGATTTTAAACCTAAAGAATATTTTAAATCATCCGTGAGGAATTTATGCTGACGAATATCAAACTCAAAACCAATTCCACCATACAACCAGACATTGGAAATAGCATTACAACTAACTATTCTGCCCAGATTCAGTGATACAGGCATGATTAATCCCCAATGTTTATCAAAATTACTTGCTGCTCCAATCCCGAAGAACTCTAAAAAACGACCTCGACTGGAGAAAAGGCTAAGACCAATCATTGCTCCAGACCTGGCTTTATATTCTTTGAAAAAACCAGTATTACGATTCAATAGATAATTGAAGCCCACATTAAGATGAGGATCAAAGAAGACGAGTGAACCACGATCTTCATCCGGCGATATATTATGTCGATATTTTTTGAAGACATAAGTTCTGTATCGTTCTTTACTGCCATCAAGGTATTTGTATAAAATTCTAATATGATACAAACCAGAATCGGGGAAGCTAACTGATCTGCTTAGATATGCACCTGATGTAGCATCATAAGTGAGGGGTACCTGTACCGGTGACGTCCTGGATCCTTGCGGATGATATATTATCGCGGTAAATTTTTTAATAGGAAAATCATTAGGATTATCCAGTGAAACAATGACCTTACCAGATTTGGATAGCAGGACACCAACAGGACTTTCTGTCACATCGCTGTGGTCTTCACCCGGTTGTACATTTTCTGTACCCGGGGTTATGCCAATGTGGTGATTCTCAGATTCGCTTCCATCCCACAGTTGATTATCACTCCACGATCTATATGCACAACTACTTCCCCATTCGTAAAATGTTTGAGAACCGATCCTATTATCATCCAACCATGGGTCTTGAATGCTACGGTAGTATGGATATCTCGTGTCATAAAAAGCATTTTTAATATCATTATCATCGTCTCGTGCAATGTTTTGGGCAAAAATTCCAGTAAATGAAGCTTCCTTATATTGCCAATTTATTGAGCTTACGGAACGATTACCTGCGTTTGAGGTGGCGATGTAATTTCGCTCCTGACCTCCATCTGTGGAATGACGTTTTAATTCTGTTAAGAACTTTCCAGAAAAATCAAATGCAGCGAAATAGACTACATTTTCAAATTGTTGAACTTTTGGTTTATTTTGAAAATAGCCTGCAAGTTCATCGAATGTTGGCTGGTAGGTTGGAGTATTGTTATTTTCTTGCCAAATTTCTAGCTTATCATAGTTATCTGGTTTGTGACCAATGAGGTAAATAAAGAGATTAGATTGATTCCGATTATTGATTCCTACGAGAAAGCTCTCAATTCTTGTTTGATACTCATGCGAACGAAAATCAGAATTACAATACGAACTTACATTTGCAGTCTCACTTAGGAGAAGAATATCGTCATCATCAAATCCCCGTTCATTTACAAGCTGTTGATATAAAAAACAGGCTATTTTATTTTGCTCTTCAAGATCAGGATGTCCTAAACCATTCAAGCCTCCAACCAGTATAATTGCATAGTCATTTGTTTCGCCAATCATTGCATTACAATCTCCACCATTCCCCCCATTGCCGTCATTACCATCATCATTTCCATTATTGCCATTATCACCATCACTATGATTAGCCGAGACTGGTTCTATGATATAAGCACTACTCCCAGGCAAACCTGTTAAATAGGCAGTTATGTGATGAAGTCCGGAATCCTGGATTCTGTAAAGAGTCTGAAATCGCCCTGTGCTATCTGTAATAGCGTGAAGTGTTGTTTTCTTCGAAATTGGAGGATCAACATCAATACGTACCTGAATTTGGGAAGTGTCTGCAACCAGTTGACCAACAATCTCAAGCATATCACCAACTGTCTTACTCCGTGGATTAATCGTTGTGATGGCGATTTTGGGTATCCGGCTGGCTACTTGAAATGAATCGGGTTCATTCCTGTAAAAGGGAAGGCGAGTAGATCCAGCCCAAACTACAGCAGCCTTCCATTGTCCCCGTTTTCGAAATACATAGTTATGATCAAAGCATCCTTGTGAATCTACCGATAAAATTAATTTCTGTAAAGTTTTATCTGGATGGAGAAGCCCCAATTGGATATATCCAGACTTTGGAGGAACCACCCTGCCCTCAATAGGCTGGATGACCCCATTCGCTAAAGGAAGGTCTGGACTAACCGCAAAAGTGACCATTGATTTTGATGGCGGTGGATTAACCACAAATAGCCACATTCTAATGTAACGAACAATACTACCACTAACCGTTTGAGTTTCAGCTTTTATTTCAATGAGGTACTTCGTATATTCTTCACTAATATCAGGGGCTTTAATAGACAATCTAACGATACTTGTTTTCCAGACAGCAGAAGGCTCTAATGAGTAGGAAAAACCACTGCGCGAACGTACCTGCGTATATGATTGGCTACTGCTCAAGCGTAATTGTGAGTGAAAAAGATTATTGCTCCGTGTCGTCTGCGAATATGATTGGACCTTAAGCAGTTGAACTAAACTTAGCTGAATAGGCTGGACAAAGGTTCCTTCACAAAAAACCTCAATTAAATATTGTGCTTCTTCATGTGGCATTATAGTTCGAGATATATGGTTTACGGATAAATGGAAATCGCTGGAAGGTTGGGTGACAACCGTTACCTGACTCACTTGCGGTTTCTCACTTGATAATTGAAAATTAACTCTTGTTGTTTTGTTGGTAGACACCCGAACATTTTCAATTTTCATTTCTTGATAGCCTAAAAGTGTTGCTTTTACAGTATAAACACCGGGTGGCACATCAAATTGAAAGTAACCTTCTCTATCTGATGCAGCTCCTGAGTTTGTTCCGACAACAAGAATATTGGCTGCCACTAATGGTCTGCCTGTTTCTTTATCAATAATTTGACCCGCTATTTTGCCTCTTATCTGAGCAAAGGCGAGACTTGAGGCAAACATGAACGCTACAAAACAAACTAATATTTTTTTCATTTCTTGCTCCTTTCTAATAATAGGAATAAAGCCCAAACCAAAAGAGGACATACAATTTATTTTGTTCACCAAAATTTAGTAAACGAATCAGCCGTGGACTAATTTCAGGAAAAATTCTTACTGTCACAAAGTCCTTTTTATTAATCCCAATATGATATGCAAATACTCTCGACCTTTCCCCTCCACTAGTATCAGACTTTACACCAACAAATAAGAGCCCATCATCCGGTCCCTCAGAGACGATTTCGACGCTTATCGGGTGGTTTTCATATTCATCAGCAGGAAGTATAATTTCTCGGTCTGGTATCCGGGAACCATCATTGAAGTCAATAGCGCAAATTCTGACTTTACCCTGATGGGGGGGATTATAGTGACAGGCAACATAAGCCACATCCTGTCCAGGGACAATTGCCATATCGCTGGGCATATCCTCAACTTTTACTTCGGTCACTATATAGGAATCTAAATTGATGATTGAAATCTTATCATCTTCTTCATTTGCAACCAGTAACGGTCCCGTATCAGCCACAAGAAGTAATCTTTTGGGACACCTGGCCGTGATTATGGAATCCAGCAGTTCCATCTTGTTCAAGTCAATCACTCTAATCCAATTTTTATTTTCAATAGAAACGAAAGCCTTCCGCAAGGTTTGTGAAACTTGTACTGAAAATGGCTTTCCTTGGAAAATAATTTTTTTTATTCCCTTGAAGTTACCATCGGAATTTTTAGCCACTACTGACAGACTTCGTTCACCATTATTGCATACCAGTATCGTGTCTTTATCATTGGCAGTATTGTGCCAAAAATCAACTCCTGTAGGAATTTTACCGACCTCTACATCTTCTTCTTTTTTCTCATCTTTGTTAATTATCACGAGATAATATTTCGAATCTTTGGAAGAATGGCAAGCCATGTATATCAATTCACATGAAGGACAACACACCATATCGAAAGGCTCGGGACAATCGGCATAATCAAATATTTTGTTTAGATGTTTTGGGTGCCAGTAAGGTATAGCTTTTTTTGCATCAGATGTATCACTTTCCTCATCTTTTCTCAATGCACTTATTTTATAGAAATATTCTATTTCACTCAAGACCGAATTATCTTTGAAATATATTTCACGAGTGGTATCTAACGGTGCCCAATTGTTCTTTCCACTTTTGCGGTATATTTGATAATAATCAATGTTCATGGGCGTGCCATCTGCAAGTGTAAGGCTTTTCCAATCAAGTTTAACTGATCCATAGTACGGTTCAGCATTCAACTTAAAAGGTTTTCCACGTGTCTGTTTGTTTTTGGGATCAAACGGATTTCGGTGTTCCGCACATTGTAAGAGGAGAATTAGCATTAGCAACGCGTAAGTTCCTATTAAAATTCGCCCTAATTGTTTCATGTGCTTTTCCCTTCAAATTAATTTGAAACTGCAGTATAAATATTTCGATGGAACTAGCTTTCAACGTCACACAAATAAATGGACATTTGATTGCGGGCAGTTATTATCACTTTTTGTCTTTATTATATACGGCTCTTCTTGGATTAACATAGTTTGAGTAGCTCCATGTAGCACCGCTCGTTAATGCCAGCCCTCCACAAATCCAGCGACTTAAATCGTAGTTTCTCCACCTGGTAAACATCTTCTCTGCACTTGATTTCGTTAATGCCCTGTCGTAATCCTTCTCACTTTCCCCGGCTTGCCAATAAGAGATTGCAGACCATCCTGCCAGGCTTAGAGCAGCCCAGGAACTCCATTTTGTTAACATACCTCGGCGAACGCCTTTGAATTTTACCTGAATTTCGAACAATCCAACAAATTTTTCAACAGCCTGTTCTGCTAAGCGTTCAATATTTTTGTCTGGTTTGTCGGGAACTTCAAATTCGGCAGGTAATAATCCGTCATCTGGCACATTCTTTAATGTAAAACGAATTCTATATTTGTTTCCCTTTCTAGTCCAGTCTGCATCCAGGAGTTTCGTTGGTAATTTAAAAACTGTTGAATCGTTCCATAATCCTGGAAGGTTGTTATTTAGCAAAGAGATCAGACGTTCTGCCTCAGCACCAGAGACTATATCTAAAAGTTCACAATCATTAAGGAAATAGACCATTCTCTCATATACTGCCTGTACTACCTTTCTCGTTTTTTTATCATCAGTAACAATACTAAATCGACTTCTAGGCATAGCAATTAACTCCCGTTCTGGCGCGTCATGAATTTTTATCTGCCAGGCTTTCAGTACATCTCTAATAACAGAATGCTTGATGGCCTGTCCTTTCCCACCCGCTGCTAAGGTAAC
>SMTZ1_10005453_pt1 | contig 19232 bp, 14 predicted proteins | sample DeeMarSWOR136_30_FD_25667 | JGI IMG/M metagenome (IMG submission 25667)
AGCTGACCACGAAGATACGTTACTCTCTGTTGGTCGGCAACCTCTTTGAAGCAATAGGTAGGGAGCTGATGATTGGGTCTGACCTCGAAGTGAATTCCAACTACGCTATGCCAACGATTGCTCTGAACGGGATAGAAATCGTCGGCCAGTAAGCATATCAAAGGTCCTTTGGCGAACGATGATGGGTTCGCTCACTCCTCCATTAGAGTTCAGGACTTTGGAAACTCTAAAAAGGAGCCTACCTCTGATTCGTGTGTAGCTCATTCGAGAGAGGGGTCCACATGAGCCGTTTCGACGAGATTTGGAAGGAAGAGGTCGAGAAGATAGACGCCGCCCTTGACGAGTTCATATCGTGGAAGCGCAGCGAGGCGCATCATATGGGCCCGACCCATGATGAGTACTATGACAACATCAAGGAATATATCATGCGTGGTGGGAAGAGGCTCCGACCATTGGCTTTCGTCGTTGCGCACAAGGCTGTGAGGAAGCAGGTCGATGTTAAGCATCTCTACCGAGCAGCCTGTTCACTGGAGATCCTTCACAACGGTTCACTTCTCCATGACGATTTAATTGACCATGATGAAACAAGACGCGGTGGTCCAACCTTCCATGCCCGATATCGGGACTGGCTGAAGGAGCAGTTTGATGCCGGTCAGGACAGAGCAGAAGACTTCGGTATGACTCTCGCAATCTTAGGGGGAGACTCTCTCATCAATCTTGGGGGTGAGGCGATAACTCATTCTGAATTGGAACCTGAGGTTGCTATGAAGCTATTGGGATACTACCAGAAGGGATTCAGTGACCTTGTCGAGGGTGTATTGCTTGAAATGTCCATGATTAGAATACCAGATGTCAGTGAAGACACGTACCTTGAGATGGTCTATAGAAAGACTGCCACGCTGTTTCAAAAGGCCCTTCAAATGGGTGCTACCATTGCCGGGGCTAGCGAGGCTCAATTGAGAGCATTCAGTGAGTTCGGCGTGAAAGTCGGACAGGCTTTCCAGATGCAGGATGATATCCTTGGTTCGTTTGGTGACGAGTCTGTAACAGGAAAGTCGGCTGCCGGAGACATTAGAGAGGCGAAGAAGACGATGCTTCTCATTCAGGCTCTCAAGAAGAGCGATGCCAAGCAGAAGAAGACCCTTCAGAATCTTCTTGGCAAAGCAGACATGTCAGAGGACGAGGTGGAAGAGGTACGAACCTTGTTTCGAGAATCAGGTGCGCTTGAGGCGACTGAGAAGATACGCGATGACCTTCTCAAGGCGGCTCAGGATGCACTCAGCAACACCAATCCGCCGCTTGACCCGGAGTATTTGGAGTTCTTGATATCTCTATCAGAATTCTTGACCAGCAGGTCATTCTAGTCCAGTTCAACCAGCGGCTATGAGCCTGAGGCTGAGAAGGAGCACATCCTCTCCCTTGGACCGGAGAATCTTCTCCATGGGCTTTCTCATGCTAGGAAGGTTAGTTCTTACGTACTCGAGAAACTCGCTTGAAGACCCTGCAAGTGCACGGCGCATGCCCCTGATATGAAGCTGAAGCACTTCTGTCACCTCGATATCTGTGAGCTCTCCTTTCAGTACCTTTCGCTTCAAGGTGCGAAGAATCTCCTCCGCAATAACTCGAGATTCGGTGACAAGCTTGTCACGAGGGGATAGTCGCTTCTTCTTCATCTTCGCTCTAGTTTCACGAGCTCTCTCGATTATCCGTCCTATCTCCTCTTCATCCTGCAACTCTTCCTCGAGATCTGATTCAACTACAAGCTTTCTCCATGCTCTCTTGCCTTGAAACTCAAGCGGAGAAACATAACCCTTGGAGTGCATCTCCTTGAGGTGCTTCTTGAAATCCTGCTCAGTCATGATTGAGGCCGGTGCTGAAATGTGAAGATACTTCTGAAACAGAGAGGCCTCGAATTCGATTATCGACCAACCAAACGAGCGAATTATCCCAAGCTCTATTTCGTTTTCCACCAGTTCGGTTTCAGGCCTATGAGCCATGTCTTTACCCCCCAGACGCGCTGGCACAATCCGCTTGTATTATTTCCATAAGAAGATTTGTGGAACCGCAGGCTGATTTCATTAACCGATGAGTCTGCCGAAATTCTGATTTGAGTTCAGCGTTTTTCGAACTTGCTCTGTGAAGCCTCAATGAAGCTAGAAATCTGTTCAAAATGAGTCGCGAATAAAGATGAGACTTATAGGCATGTTGAACACCCTTACATTGCAACAGAACATGGATAGAACATATTCTGTTCAAGTGATAGAGGAGTGAGAAATGAGCGAATATACATCAGGCAGCAGTCGGAACATGATTATTGCTATAGTTGTAATCGTGATTATCGGTGTTGCCGGAGTAGCTTTTGTTATGCTCGGCGGTCTACCTGGACCTACGACCACAACAACCACTACGACCACCACCACAACAACCACAACACCCCCACCAGGGCATACTCTTGAGATTCTAACTCGACATAGTGTCGCATTGCAGAATCTCTACGAAACTGCATTCTTGGCCACCGACCTCGCGGATGATTACAACATCACTGCAATCGAGTGGTATGATCCTCCGGATGCGCAGTGGGATGATATTATTGATGCAGGCGACGCTGATGTTGTCTGGGGAGGAGGCCCGACCGTCTTCGACCAGCTGATGGTTGACAATCGCCTAGAACCACTGACCAGTACGCGGATGCAGACAGTGGAGGCGAGGGTTCCTGATGAGTTTGGTGGAGTTGACCTGAAGAGAAACAACTCGCTGAACGAAACTGCATGGATTGCCGCAGCAGTATCAACATTCGGTTTTACGACCAACAACTACTTCCTTACCCAATGGAGCCTTCCAACACCCGAAACTTGGGTGGACCTCGGTAACTGGACATATGGCAAGTATCTGCCACTTCTGCCCTCGGTTGCGATGTCAAACGCGCCCTGGTCATCGTCAAACAGGCGATGCTATGAGATTATCTCTCAAGGTTATGGATGGGACGCGGGTTGGGACCTACTGGCGCGTATCGCGGGTAACTCCCAGTTTCCTGGCGGCTCATCGGCTGTCAAGGCCGCCGTGGACAATGGCGCAGTAGGAGTTGCATTCTCGATTGACTTCTACGGCTATCAGTCCGCATATGACCGACCCGGAGTCTGTGACTATATCGTGCCCAGCGACTACACTGTCATCAATGGAGATCCGATTGCTGTCGCCGCAACGAGTACACAGAAGGACCTCGCTGAGGTCTTTGTTGACTATGTACTATCGGCCGAGGGCCAAGCTGTCTGGCTTGATCCGAGTGCAATGAGGCTACCAGTTATCGAAGCAGCATTTGCGGAGCCTGTGCCTACCGGCAACGAGGCTTTGCATGACGCGCTTTACCTTGCATACAACACGACCAAGACTAGTACAGGACTTGACTTCTCTGATGCTGAATCTCTTAGTGTCAGCAACTCATTCAAGTACTACTTCGAGGCTGTGTTCTACGATGCACAGACCAAGCTTGTCGAATGCTGGAACGCCATTGTGACTGCTAGGAGCAATGGCTGGATCACAGAGGCTCAAGTGGACACCTACGCAGCTGCAATGTCCCAGATAATCACTGTTGGCGACTATAACGCTACAGTAACCGGCGGGGCATTCACATTGGCCTACGCTCAGTCAATCAACAGCTATCTGACTGAATCGGCCGTTCTGACCTGGTTCCAGAACGAATGGACGACTCTGGCTAATGGTCAGTATGATGCAGTGAAGGCGACAGTGCCAACATCCTAGACATAGTCTCAACTGAGAAACGATGAAAGGCGTCGGAGTTCATTGAGCTCTAGCGAAGAAATCGAAGCACAAGATACAGACACCCTTGAGGTTGATTCCGAGCTCGTTCCGGCTGATCGTCGGAGCGTTCTGGTGAGCTACCTCAAGGGTGCTCCCTTTAAGATAGCTTCAGCGTTCTCACGAAGAGTCAGGGCTGCAGGTTCTTTCATCATTCGTGGCGTTAGGCGATTTGGGGGTTTCTTTAGGCACCCCTTGACTAACAGTCGCCAGTTGGCTTCCAGATCTAGGACAAGAATTCGTGCTGGCGCACGGCAAATACGTCGTGAGCTGGACGCCCTCACTACAATTCAACTCGTTGCGGTCATAGGAGTCTTCACCACATTCCTTGTATTGCCTATCCTGAGTGTGGTGGTGTTTTCCTTCCAAGATGCTGCTGGAGGGTTCACACTAGACCATATCGCCAGTCTCTTCAGAGACCCAAACATCTGGCCTTTCATATTCAATCAGGCTACTGGCAACATAGACTTCCGAGCAAACCTTAACGGTGCGGGCTTTCTCCCAGCGGTCAATCTCTTGGCAATCTGGGGTCCCGACCTGGGAGCCATTTTCAACTCGATTTACGTCGCTATTATTGTTACCGCGGCTTCTATTCTCCTTGGAGTCTTCTTTGCTTTCATAATAGCACGATACGAATTCGTGGGAAAGAGAGTGATTCGTACACTCTTGATATTTCCAATCCTGGCAATCCCATTTGTTGGTGCTATTGGCATCAAAGTCTTCTTGGGATTTGATGGGTTCATCAACAAGCTGTTCTATGATACGTTACACATTCTGCCGGTTCGCATATGGTTGCGAGGACTTGCTGCAATGATATTCGTACAGTCGTTCTCATTATTCTCGTTGGTCTATCTAAACGCATACTCTTCGTTTATGAGCATAGATCCATCTTTAGAGGAGCAAGCCGAGAATCTAGGTGCAACAGGGTTCCGGTTGTTTCGGTCTGTTACACTTCCCCTAGCAATGCCTGGAATTCAGGCTGGAGCTATCTTGACATTCATTCTCAGCATCGAGGATCTTGGTTCGCCTATCGTCTTCCAAGATCACCAATCAGCCAGAAACACTCTTGCCTTTCAAGTCTGGGCGAATGTCGCAACTCAATCGGGCCAAGTCGATCCTAAAGGACCTGCGATAGGTATCTTGCTTCTTGTGTTCGCACTCGTGGGGTTTATAGCTATTCGGAAATACACGTCGTTGAGGTCCTATGATTCCGGAACCAAAGGTGGACAATGGAACCCGAGGACCAGAAGAATAAGCAGGAGGGCGACACTACTACTGTATGCCATTCTGATTCCTGTTCTGTTTCTTGCTCTAATACCTCAAATCAGTGTCATCATGATTTCGTTGGCTGGAGACTGGGCACCTACCAGCCTATTCCCTAATGAATGGACTCTGAGCAACTATGATGTGTTATGGGCATTTCCTGATGTGGCAAACTCGGTGAATGTCACGCTTACGTATGGGGTGATTGCTACCATAATCATCGTACTCCTGGGGTCAAGCGCTGCCTACATAATTGCCAGAAAGGACATCCCCGGTAGGACTGCACTTGACTTGCTTGTCACTTCGCCAATTGCTCTTCCTGGAATCGTGATTGCCACAGGATTCTTCACGCTATATTATGCTACTCCGATATTCCCATCGGGGCATCCTGCCTTTCTCATAGTCATGTCATATGCGGTGCGTAAGTTTCCGTTCACGGTCAGAGCGGCGTACGCAGGGATAATGTCTACGCCTGTCATTCTTGAAGAAGCATCTCAGAACTTGGGGGCCAGCAAGAACAGAACCTTCGTCAAGATCACTCTCCCCCTCATAGGTGTAAGTGTTCTTGCTGGATCACTTCTTTCATTTGTGTATTCAGTGAGCGAGGTTAGCACGAGTCTGATATTAGGGAGTGTTGGGCACTCAGAAGCACCCATGACATATTGGACATCTCGAGTGCTGGATATGATTGGACCCTACGGTGGGCCGGCCAGTGCGTCCTGCTTAGGAGTTGTACTAATGAGTATGCAATGGATTGTTATTACGGTGACCAACAGAATCCTGGGAGCTAGGTCCGCTGCTATTACAGGCATCTGAGGTGAACAACTTGGTAGAGATTAGAATGGAGAACTTGCGTAAGACTTTCGGTGATGTTGTCGCAACTGATGAAGTGAACATGATTCTTGAAGAAGAGGAGCTTTCTACCCTCCTCGGTCCATCAGGATGCGGAAAAACAACTCTTCTACGTCTGATTGCTGGTTTCTACGCACCAGACCGAGGCAAAATATACTTCGACGATAGAGACGTGACAGGGGTGCCCCCGCATAAGAGGAACACAGGAATGTGCTTCCAAAACTATGCCCTCTGGCCCCACATGTCAGTGTCTGATAATGTAGCATACGGGCTGAAGTTGAAGCGAATCAACGGAATGAAGTACACCAAGAGTGCAATTGAACGGCGAGTGGGCGAGGCACTCAGTCTTGTGCGGATGGAAGACCTAGGGCATCGGCACATACATCAGTTGTCGGGTGGCCAGCAGCAGCGTGTGGCGCTTGCACGGGCGCTGGTGATAGAGCCAGGTGTTCTCTTATTGGACGAACCTCTATCGAACCTTGATGCAAAGCTGCGGGTCGAGATGAGAGAAGAGATAATCAGGATCCATAAAGAGATGTCCATAACCACAGTGTACGTCACTCATGACCAGCATGAGGCCCTGAGCATTTCGGACAGAGTTGCTGTAATGGATCAAGGTTATGTCCAGCAGTTTGGGACGCCACGGGAAATCTACGAAAGGCCACAGACGGTGTTCGTCGCAGACTTCATCGGGCAATGCACTTTCATCGAGGGTGTTGTTGAATCAGCTGGAGAACGCATCAAGGTCAGAATCCCAAACGATCAGATTGTCACAGGGAGAACAACCATCGGCGGCTATCCCTTTGAGGTTGACGAACAGGTAAAATGCGCGATGAGGCCAGAGGACCTCCATCTGAACCGAGAAAGTCCGACAGACAACGAGATAACGGGAGATGTAACACGGACAATCTATGTGGGTAATGCGCTGGAACTCTACTTCAAGGTGGGAGACCTGGCTGCACAAGCACTGCTAGAACCTGATGCCGGACTCAAGAGAGGTGACAAAGTGACCCTATATGCTCCTGAGTCTGAAGTGATGATTCTTCCAATTGGCGGTGTAGAAGCATTGAGGAAGGTGCCAGGTCACCCTATGTCCACGAGTGCGCCGCCGACTAGAGTTCCCGCGAATGTCTAGTAGCCACAGCAGCACCCCGCTTGAAGGCTAACATCTCCTTGCCATCAAGGACTGCACGTCCAACACCAAGCAGGTTTGAATCCTCGTCAACTATCAGAACTTCCTCGCCAGCGATGATGCTTTGACTTGCATGTTTGACAAACTTTGCCAGGGCGGATTTCCCTTTGGCAACGAATTCTGCAATGGAACTGTCCATGGTCACAATGTAATCTGGGGATATCCCAAGTTTCAGAAGCTCCAGGCCACCCACATAAGTAGGTATGAGAAGGCCAGTGTTTGGTACCAGTGTGAATACTATCTCCTCACCTTTCCTGACATGCCGTATCTTTCCAGTTGTCTTTGAGAAGGTGATTTCGAAGTCCTCCATTTTGGCAAGAGCTTTCGGCTCAATCCCCCATTGGTGTCCGAGCAAAGCACGAACCTTTCTCATCGGCCAAGAATCAGATTGTGCGTGATCAGATGAGCTTACGCCTAATTCATCTGTCCCTTCCACTGTTTCAATATTGATTTCCCTGCCGAGTATGTCATGAAGCGCATTGGTGGGAGTATCGCGCGTTAGCCATATTGCTTCCTCATACGAGAGAGTGTGCAAGAATTCTAGCTGTCTCTTCGTAGATGCGTCTAGCGTAGGACTGTCAACTGTTCTAGAGAACACACACTGCTGGGCAGGATGGACATGCTCTAACTCCCAAGGAATAGCTCCCATGGGTGTCACATAGACGACTATCAGTCTTTCAGGATCTGTACCTTTGACTAGGTCTGACACGGAGATTGTGGTGTCTGAGAATGGTCTGTCACCGAGATGGGGTACAAGGAGAACAGTGTGTGTCTTTCGATACGGGTACCTGGCCATCAACCTTCGATGGAACCCGATTATCTCGGGACGCTTTGCTGTTTCCGGTCCAGTCTGGAAGATTGAGGCTGACTTCCCTACAGGGCCAACCACATTCAGCTGGTCGTACAGTTCCAACATCGCATCAAGGGCTTCTTGAAGCGCAGGGTGACCCCTAGCACGATTTGCAGTGAGTTCGAACAGCTTGCCCTCCTGTATCGCCTGCCTGACCCTTCTCATCTCGGCTGCGCTGACATAGAGATTGTGTTTCATTAGGAGAAGTGCCCTATCATCCTGTTCTGCATCCTTCAGCTCGTCTGCATTCGTAGAAGCACAGACCGGACATTCACAAGGCAGCTCACTAAGATTCTCAAGGTGAACTGTACCGGACGGTAACAACATTCGGTCTGACTCTGCGAATTTCGCGTAAGATGCCGAGTCAAAGAAATCACAACCGAGAAAGGCTGCTTGAGCAAAGAACATGGGATGGCCACAACCAAAAAGGTGCACTGGTCTATCAAGAGGCAGATGTTGTTTTGCTGCTATGGCGGCTCTCACGATGTCAGCGTAGCGGTAGCTCTCCATTAGTGGCACTAAGCCCCCGATTGGATGGATATCGAAGTCCATTGAGGCAAGAGCCTTTGCAGATGCCTCCCTTAAGTCCGGATAGATCCCGCCCTGCACTGTTCCCGCAAGCAGCATGCCACCCTTCTCATTCTGTGATAAACGTGCGCGTTCGAGAGAAATCTTGACATCTTCCTCCACCTTTGACCTACCGACTTTGGGGTCCGAGAACGCATCGAGAATCGTACCTATGTCCGAGCCTATCTCTCTCTGGAACCTCACTATCTCTAGGGGATCAATCTCTCCGTCGGGTAAGCCATGGAGGTACATCTGGAAAGTGCCTGAATCAGTCATGACCGGACCGTCAAACTCGAGGAGACTGTGGACTCCTTCACCAAGTGCCTTCTTCCTAAATCGATCGTGCGAGTTGATGATATAGGAGTTGGTGATTATCATTTGGAATCTGAAATCGCTTACTAACTCGGTAGGTCGGATTGTGGACTTCCCCGGATGAACAACCGGCATCAAGAGTGGGGTCTTCACAGTGCCATGTTTGGTTGTGAACCTACCTCCGCGTGCTAGCCCATCCTTTGCACGTACTTCGAAGTTGCTCATCTTTCGACCTTCTGGTGTCCACCGATATGTACCCAAGAATCTTTCTCTATGCCACCAATGCAACGCTTTAAGACTGATTCACGAGGCCTAGTCTACAATGACGGTTGAAAGAGCGCTACTAATTCAAAGGCGGGCTCACAATGAGCCGAACCTATTGGATGAGTTCGAAGCTCTAGCCCTGACAGCAGGCTATTCAGTGGCAAAGTCGTATGACATAGTCAGTACTCCGTCGGCACGCTATGCCATCCGAAGCGGAAAGGTCGAGGAGATCGCCACTTGGATTGAAATCAACCAGCCTGATGTTGTGCTCTTCTCACCGCGTCTTACATCCGGACAGGTCTTCCGTTTGATGGAACGTTGGGAAGTTGAGGTCCGCGACAGAACACAGCTGATTCTTGAGATATTCGATAGACAGGCGCGGACGCCACAGGCCAAGCTCCAAATTGAGCAAGCTCGTTTGAGGTATGAACTACCGTTCGAACGTCATCAGATCAGAATGCGTCTCCAGAAAGAACATACTGGGGACAGACCTATTGCCGAGCAGATCGGCGCCGGTGAAGACCTTCTAAACCTCCGTATTCATCAGATTCGAAAGCGAATTGCTGTCATCCAGGAAAAGCTGGATTCCATATCCAAGGCGCAAGGGCTCAAGAAGAGGAAAAGGTCAAAGAAGGGCTTCCTCGAGGTCACATTGGCAGGCTACACGAATGCGGGTAAGAGCACCCTCCATAGAGCGCTGACAGGCTCAGAAGTGGAGGTAGCAGACAAGCTCTTCACTACTCTGTCAACAAAGTCCACAGAATTGCCGCTGGAGGGTCGCAAGGTTGTCCTCACAGATTCTGTCGGCTTCATCAGTGACCTGCCTAGGTCACTTCTTCAGGCATTCAATACGACATTGATGGAAATCGGAGAGGCAGATGTCATCGTTCTCGTCGTTGACGGAAGCGATTCTCTTGCAGAGATGAGGCGCAAACTGGATACTTGCCTAGAAACCTTCACGCAAATTGGAGTCAACGGCATCTCCTCGGTTGTTGCAGTCAACAAGATTGACCTCTTGGAAGAAGGAGCGATTCAAGAACGACTTGAAATCGTCAATGACGAATCACTTCGCGGTGTACCAATATCCGCCTTGAAGAACACCAACCTAGAAGAGCTGGTGCAAGTCATCGACTCCAACCTGCCTTCTCTGACACGATATCTTCTCACACTACCCTATAGTGACGAAACGATGTCCCTTGTGTCCCAACTGCACGACATGTCTTCAGTACGGAATCAGGATTTCGCTGGTGGAACTGTCCATGTGGAGGTCATCCTCAGCGCAGAGATGGTACAGAAACTTGAGAGTGAGCTTCCAGTCGGTTCTCTCAAGAGAATCGACTAATACATCTGACCAAAGAGATTAAGTTAGACCTGGAGGTGTCCGCCATTCAATACATCGAATGAACGAGAGATTCTCATGCTTCCAAAGACTCACCTAAGGGAACTACTAGAGCGCGGTCATTTTGTAGTGACAGCCGAAGTCGGGCCTCCTCAAGGTTCTGATGCAGCTTTGGTGGCTGAGCGAGTTGAAATGATCAGGAATCACTGTGATGCGATAAACGTCACAGATAATCCTCTGGGCGTCCCACGGATGAGCAGCTTGGCCTGCGCTCGTCTCATAATAGACGCGGGTGTTGAGCCGATAATGCATATAGCGACTCGCAGCCGGAGTGAGATGTTGCTCCAAAGCGAGCTCTTCGGTGCGTCTGCACTTGGAATCCGAAATCTGCTGTTCATCACTGGTGATGAAGCCGTGGCGAAGGTTGAGCCACGGTCAGGTATAGTGCCAGAGATGGACTCAGTAGGAGGTCTAGGGCTAGCCAGCACGCTGATGAAAGGTACGAACTCCGAGGGAGAGGAAATCGCAGGTTCCCCGTCCTTCTTCCTAGGATCTACTTTCAATCCCTACGCACAGTCAACGGACGAGGAAATCCGTCGGATTGAACAGAAGCGCAATGCAGGTGCTCAGTTCTTCCAGACTCAGGCCGTGTACGGAGTCGAGCGGTTCCGAGACTTCACGGAAAAGATAGAGAATCTTGATGTGAGAGTGCTTGCAGGAATAGTACCCCTTCAGGGGTCTGAGATGGCAGAATACATGAACACACACGTTCCTGGTATTCAGATATCTGACGCAATCATTGCCCGGCTCCGTGATGCTGAAGAGGGTCTGGCGGATGAAGAACTCCTGAATGCAGGCAGAGCTGAGGGACTTCTCATTGCAGCAGAAACCGTAGACGAGATTCGCAGCCTGAAGGGAGTGGACGGAATTCACATAATGGGTATTGGATGGTACGAGAGCATTCTACAGACAGTGGAGCGTTCCAGACTTCACCCAAGACCAACAAGAGGATGAAAGACGATGTTTGTCTTCAAAAAGGAACAGAAATCGTTCGATTTCGGAGGCGTCACAATTGGCGGCCAGCCAGGCGAGAACCCGACGGTCCTCGTAGGAGGTCTATTCTTCGCTGGGCAGCCAATTGTTGAGGACACGAAGCAGGGCACATTCGACAAGAGCCTGGCCAAGGAATGGATTGACAGCGGAATCAGTATGTCGGAGCAAACCGGACATCCTCTCATAATCCAAGTGTTTGGTAGGTCTCCTACGGCAATGAACCGCCATCTGCAGTGGTTGGTTGAGAACTTTGATGGGCCTTTCATCTTCGAATCCACATCGGCCAAGACACGAACAAGTGCAATCCAGTTTTGCGATGAATCTGGTCTTAGCGACCGTGCCATCTACAACTCCGTTAACATGGCTCTCAAGGAGGATGAGAAGGAAATCCTGAAGGCAAGCTCAATCAACAATGCAATTGTGCTTGGCTGGTCGCCCAAGAGCGTGCCGTTGAATGAACGGATGGATACAATCAGAGAGCTGGTGTCTGAGGCCGAGCGTCTTGGAATAGGCAAGATGGCCGTGGATCCTGCAACTATGCCAGTAGGAGCTGGATTCGGCCTTGAGTTCCGGACTACACTTGCAATCAAATCGGAAATCGGTCTACCCACATGTCTTGCTCCTCACAATGCTCCGTCTTCTTGGAGCTTCATCAAAGAAGGAGTACTCGGTGATGAGCCGACCTATCTCTCTGCGGTCGTAGCCTCGACAGTTGCCGCACAACTCTTTGCCACAGACTGCCTGATGTATGGATCGATGGTCAGAACCAAGGCGGTGTTTGCGGCTGTGGCCCTCATTTCCAATGCCATTCATTCTGCAGCTATAGAGGCAGGTCAAACACTTGGGATTGACAGAGCGCTATTCGAACCCATCACTAAAGAATAGGAATCGGTTACCATGTCAGGGAACAAGACGAAATGGCCACCAATCTCCGGAGACTTTGAGGTTGGAGACCCCTCAGGTTGTGTGGCAGTCTGCACTCTGGGGAAGAAGGTTCGCGTTGATGCAGACTATGCAATCATCGGTACCTGCAAGACGGAGAACATCGGCATCGAACGTGTAATTGTCAATGTCATCTCCAACAGTTACGTGCGTTTTCTAATCCTCGCTGGTCCAGAGGTACCGGGTCACCTCACTGGATCATCTCTAAGGTGTCTCTATGAGCAAGGCATCGATTCGGACACAAGGAAGATAATAGATGCCCCAGGTGCAATACCGTACATCGAGAACATACCAATAGAGGCTGTGGAGAGATTCCGGAGTCAGATAGAGTTCGTAATCTGAATGCAAGGAATCCGGGGACGTACCCAGAGGAGGCCATTTGGATTGACTTTGCTGCAGTATCAAGACCTGCGACTGCCGTGGCTCTTAGAGCATCAATCTCTCTCTTGCCTGAGTATCGAGTATCACTTGACCCATCATCTTCAATCGTGGCAAGAAACGAGGCCCGCGCAATCATCGGCCCGCGCAATCATCTCTGTTCATCCGACATTCGTGGGTGCTGAAACAAGGGCCACGGATCCTGGAACAATAAGTGTAGGAAAGGAGTTGAAGTAGTATGTTCTTCTTTGAGAAGGAGCAATACATCTACAATGTTGGTGGAGTCAAGGTTGGAGGCAATCTTGGGGAAACACCGACTGTGCTTGTTGGCACTATCTTCTATGGCGGTCACAAGATTGTTAGAGATGCCGCCAAGGGGGAGATTGACAAGAAGACTGCCGAGGACATGATCATCACTCAGATTGAAATGTCTGACACTACTGGGAATCCAGCGATGGTTCAGGTCTTCTCCGAGTACAACTCAGCCATGGAGAAGTATCTAGACTTCATCGCCGGATTGACAGACGCTCCATTCCTCATCGACTCCACGCAGCCAGGGGTGAGAATAGCAGGTCTCCGATACACTGAGGAAGTGGGACTTGTCGATAGGGCGGTCTATAACTCTATCAATGTTGCAGCATCGGAGGACGAGATTGAGGCTCTTCGTGACATTCGGCATGACTGCGCGATAGTACTGGCCTTCAATCCACAGGACCCGTCAATTGCTGGCCGAAGAGCTGTTCTTGAATCGGGGACAGCAGCTTTCGACCAAGGACTACTCAGTCTTTGTGAGGACATTGGTGTGACCAAACCACTGATTGACACTGCAATCACTGCCATGGGAGCTGGTGCTGGGTCTGCTGCCTCGTTCACTTTCGTGGCCAAGACTATCTATGGACATCCCGTGGGTTCAGGGATTCACAATGCACCATCATCATGGACTTGGCTCCGCAAGTACAGAAAGACGAACAGGGAAGCCTTCAAGGTCTGTGACATCGCTTCTAATCTCCTGGTGCAGTCTATGGGCGCCAACTTCCTACTCTATGGCCCCATAGAGAACGCCGGCGTTGTCTTTCCTGCAGTCGCCATGGCTGATATCTTCTCTGCAGAGTCGGCACGCCTTGAAATCGGTTTGGAACCTCCTGAGAGTCATCCTTTCAAGAAGCTACTCTAAGATGGTGACGAGATGCCCAGACAAAGATTGACCTTGCAACCACGCACTATTGGGGTCTCTTCTCTTCGAATGAAGCCGTTCTACACTGTCGCTTCAGTGGAGCTGGGCAATACCACCACAAAGTGCATCCTGATGACAACGAACTTGCAGACCGCGGAAATCTTCCAGATTGACAAGGAAATTCGGCTGACGCGAGATGTACGGCCTCCAAAGAAAGGAGAAACTACCTTTGGTCATACAATAAGTGGAACTGCACTGACTCAGCAATCAGTTGGCGAGCTTGTTGCTGATGTTCTCACCACAGCCCTCAAGCGTTCGCGTGTGGACATTGAAAGAGATCTCCACTTCGTAGTCAGGTCGACAGGGGTAACGGCCAGTTTTGCATCTCCAAAGGAGGTAGGAAACATGGTGAAGGCTCTGGCTGATGGATGTCTGCTGGCACGTGTCCCACCTAGGAAGATGACCGCCTCGCTCTCACCTGACAACCTTCCTCCAGGTCTACGTTCCTTCACCTGGCTGAAGAAGGTGTACTTCGATGGAGCCGTGGCCAGTTCTCTACCTCCTGCAAGCACGGAAGTCGTGGCTAACGAGATGGAGGGTGAACTGGTGACTGCAGGAATAAAGGGTGCCGCCAAGCTCACGGAGGTGGATTTCCGCAACCCTGCTATGACTCTGGATTTTGGCACGACTCTTGCCGGTCGAGTGACAGACGATAGTTATCCCTATGCAAAGACCATCGCGTCATTCGCGGGTCTGGCGGGGGCAATTCCGGATGCACTTGCAAGAGGCTCTGGGCTCGTGAATCCCAATAGTGGGTGTGTGCTGGACCTTGCCGCTCCTCCACTGAGGATTGAAAGCGTCATCAACGATGAGTGGATTGAACGAGCCCGTTCCCTCATCCGAGTCGAAAGAGTTCCTAGTAATGTTTCTAGGTTCGGTACTGTTCCTGTGAACATGAAGGCCGCCAACGAGTCAAACGTGGTTCTCATAGGCGTGGATGTGGGAACTGATGGTTCTGACCTGAAACCCCTGGAGCAACTGGGAGCGGAGATTACTGAGAAAGGCGGTGTAGAAACCCTACTTAGCACAATCGACCGTACCCAGGCAGAAGTAGTTCAAAGGCTACTAACAGTAGCTGAGTCCGAGGGTCTAGTCTTGGAAGAAACCTCCCTTGGCCTTACCGGGAGATCAGTCACAACTGGGAACAAGCCTCAGCTCATCAGTGATACGCTACACCTCGGCGACGGATCAAAATGGACAGATTCCCATCAACTCTTGTTTGTGGAAGACGGACTAGCAATGGGCGCGGCTGTTGCAGCTAGGTGCATGAACTCGATGGGCACAAGACATAATCCAATGGGCGGTAGAAAAGGTGACAAGTGCGTCATGGGGGCACGAATGAAGCTGCAGAGAGATGACGGTGACAAACCAAGGTAACGAGAGTCTGGAGCCTTGTAGATGGGCCTATGGTGAGGCTTTATTTGGTGTTGGCACGGCTTCGCATTCGGTGTGAACATTGCTCGTTCTTCCGATAAAGACTCGAATCATCACAGCAACCGATGACATGCTTGATGTGCTACTAGACGGTTTGCACGGCGCAGGCATCGAGATTCAAGACCAGGACATATTGGCCGTTGCGGAGACCCCCTTGGGTACCACGGAAGGGCGAGCTGTCAAGTTGTCAGATGTTGAAGTATCATCAAAGGCACACGAGCTCTCAGAACAATTCGACCTCCTGCCGGAGGTCGCTCAGCTTGTTATCGAGGAAGCCGATGAGATACTGGGGGGAATCCCTCATGTGTTGCTCACAATAAAGAACAACACACTCATGGCAAACGCTGGAGTCGACAAGTCCAACGTGCCTGCAGGTTTCGCATCTCTACTGCCATTAGACTCACGAGATAGCGCTGAGAGGATAAGACAAGGGGTCAAGAAGCGTCTGGGGAAAGACGTTGGAGTTCTTGTCATCGACAGTAGGACTCAGCCCCTCAGACTGGGTAACATCGGCATGGCACTGGGTGTGGCAGGGTTCAAACCAGTGGCTGATGACCGCGGAAGAGAAGACCTGTTTGGTAATGAGCTGAGGGTAACACGAAGGGCAGTCGCTGACAATCTAGCTTCAGCATGCACCGCCTTGATGGGAGAGTCTAACGAGTCCATACCGGCTGTCCTGATACGAGATGCTCCTGTTGAGTTTGTGGACGAATCCTTTGATTCCTCTGACATGTGGATAGATGTTGCTGAGTGCATGTACATGGCGATATTCGAGCGGTGGAGGAAAGGTGGCTCAGCGGCGAGGGAAACCGTGCGCGATTGAACCACGTAGACCACACGTGTATTGAAGAGGTCTTCAAGAGGCGGGATGTCTACTTGGCGATGTAGTATGACTACATTGTTGTCACCGCTGAGCCCAAGCATTTGTGCTGACAAGATTATTTAGGCTGCCCGCAAAATCATTACATCAATCCACCATGCGAAACTCCACCAAATGGAGTAAGAAGAGTCATACTGGCGAATCGTGCTGCGCGAACCACTCAAAGATGGAGAATTCGGACATGAGCGAGAAAGTCCTCATAGATGTCAAGACTGCTGGAGCATCTGGAGACATGTTCCTTTCTGCATTAGTCAGCCTAATCGGTGAGGATGACGCACTTCTTCCAGTCGCAGCTAGTCTCCTCATATACGACCCGACAATCAGGGTGCGCTTTTCTCCAATGACTGAGGGTGAAGTTGCCGGAATGAATCTTCAGATCACCAGTGATTCTGACATTCGTTTTGACCCGAATACTCTCAAAGAGATAATATCCACCGTGTCTGAAGAACTGGAGCTCTCGGATGAAGCAAAGTGCTTGGCGGAGAACGCCTTGGATGAGATATTGCAGGCTGAGTCTCGTGCTCATGAGACCCCCATTTCCAAGCTCACTCTCCATGAGACTGGAGCGATCGATACGGTTCTCGACTTGGTTGGGACCGCCTACCTTCTCGAGAAGGCAGGGTTACTGGTCGACCAAGAGTTCATAGCTACGCATGTGGCTGTCGGCAGTGGTACGATTGAAACTGAACATGGAACTCTGGAAGTTCCTGTTCCCGCTGTAGCTGAGATTCTAGTTTCAAATGATGTTCCATTCATCATGGGCGATGCAAAAACCGAAGTGTTGACCCCCACCGGAGCAGCGCTTCTGGTGACTCTAGCAAGTGAATATGTCGAGTCTGCCGAGAACTTCGTGGCAAGACAGCAGGGTGTAGCCTTCGGCAGTCGCGACTTGGGCGACGTTCAGAACACAATGAGAATCTTGGTGGGTGATTTTGCAGAGGAGTTGGAAGAAGCGCCGACTCCTGCAAAGAAGGCGCCGAAGAAGAAGGCACCTCCTAAGAAGAAGCCTTCAAAGAAGGAAAAGCCACCCAAGGAAAAAGAGGAGCGAGCCGAGATGATTGATGCCTGGGTTGCTGACGACGTGGTCGTCATCGAAACGAATGTTGATGACATAGACGGAGAAAGCATGGGTGCCCTGTTTGACACACTCCTGTTGGAAGGGCTTGCCTACGATGTGGTAATGATACCGGCCTACGGCAAGAAGAATCGTCCCTGCTATGTAGTCAAAGTGATCGCTGCAAAGACTGGACTCAAGAGCATAGCCGCAATCTTGATCAAGCATCTTGGGACGCTTGGAATCCGATACACGACCTGGGACAGACTGAAGGCTGCAAGGGAGACCATCGTCTGCAAACTTGAGATCGAGGGCAAGGACTTCATGGTTCGGGTCAAGGTATCTCGTGGCATAGATGGCAGTATAATCAACATCAAGCCTGAGGCTGACGACGTGATGAGAGTTTCGCAGGAAACTGGCATTCCGATTCGTGACCTCAAACCAAGGATTGCAATGCAGGCTTATGCAATCACGGAGTAGTACTCTTCCGATATGCAATGTCAGTAGATTGAGCTCTGCAAGGGAATGCGTGGCTCTTCAATCAGATTGGAGCCGTCCAAGTACTGGTTGGGTATTAGGTTCTCGAAGGCTCTGCGACAAAGAGTTGCGTATGCATCAGGATCGTATCTTGTTGTGTCATCGAAAAGCTCTAGGGCTCTGACACGCCTCATTGGGCTCTCCGATTCTGCACTCACCATCACATAGCGTACTTTCTGCCCCGCATGTAGCTCTCTACCCGTCTCCACCAATTGATTTGCAACTATGGCAGCTCTTGACATGGCACGATATTCATGTGGTTCGCGTGTCAGACGCGTATGTAGAATCAAATCCCTTGTGTCTACATCTCCCTTGTACAGCTTCTCTATGTAGTCTTGGCACACAAATTGAGCATCAGGGATTCTGTCTATGAACTCCTTCTTGTTTCGGCCGCGCGCAAGTGCCCTAATCATCGCCATCTGGCAGTCACCGACGTACAGGCATGTATCACGTCGTCTGGTTTCTATCCCTCGTGTCTTGATTCCTCCGTTGGCATAGACCCCATAGTACCGATTCAATGGCGCAATGGAGGGATGTAGACGCGATGACGGAATCACCATCCATCGATATACTCCCTTTGGCGACATTGTGATGTCCACAGCATCAGATACCCTTCTACAGAACTCTGCGACTCTATCGTATTCGGGCACTCCCTCTGACCTCATCCATACGGAGTCGACAATGCCGTGTATGAGCTCAAAGCCCATCTCCTCTCCGATTTCCTGAGTCTTCAGGAGTACATCCCGTGCAAAAGCGGTGACCGCAGTATGTGCTTCCACTCTCCCGAATCTCGCGTTCTTGAAACCGAGATAGCCAAAGCACGACACTAAGACTCCCTTCAGAGTGTTCTCCATCAGTCTGTACTTCTTGGCATCATGCCCTCTCTCAATCTGATTCTTGAACTCTCTGCGCTTCTCCACGACCAGTTCAAGTGACTTTGAAACAATTCCTCTCTTCCTCTTACAGAGTCGGAATGGAACCTCTGGAACTTCTATGCAATATTCCTCATTGTAAGGGCACTCGTCAAGTGTACAGATTGTCTCTGGACTGATATTCTGATTTACCATCAGGGTCGGATACATGGACGAAAAATCGCATTCGGCAATGTTGTCATAGATGTCTGGTTTTGGCTGAAGAATGAGGCCGCCTCTGTCGATTGAGGCCAACTCGTTTATAGACTTCAGAAACTCTGGATTCCGCTTTACTGGTGGTATCAGAATGTCCATCTCGTAGGCATTGTAGTATTGCACTGCTGCATTGACACT
>SMTZ1_10002322_pt1 | contig 19231 bp, 16 predicted proteins | sample DeeMarSWOR136_30_FD_25667 | JGI IMG/M metagenome (IMG submission 25667)
TGGCTCACCGCTGACCAGACCGCAGATGTCATGCTTGACCGGGGAGAGCTAGATGCTATATTCCCTCCCGAAATGTCGGAAGGCATCACCGCAGGCAAGCCCACCGTGATCGACCGCTATGGTGGCACACCAATGACTGGCAACCCCAGGATTCGAAGGCTCGTCAATGACCAAGGGAAAGCGATAATCTCCGAATTCTTTCGTAGGACAGGGTGTTACCATGCGAACCACCATTTGATCGTTAAGAACAGCATCCTCCGGGAGAATCCCTGGGTAGCCATGGAACTTTACAAGGCCTTCCAGCGATCTAAAGAGGTGGCATACGAGCGGGCCAGGAAGGCCCAGTCGGCCTATCTGTATTTCGAGGGAAACGACTGGAAAGAACAAACAGCCGTATTTGGAGAAGACCCCTACCCGTTAGGCCTTCGGGCTATGCGAAAAACTGTTGAGAGGGCTATTCAGGGTTCTTTGGAACAGGGACTGATCAGAAAGCCTATCAAGATCGAGGACCTTTACTTTCACACCACATTGGATACCTAACTCTGTGGTTTGCTATATATAGTCTTTATCCAAAATCTGACATTTCCTTTTTGTGGGTAAGTTGCCGTTTTAATGTAGGGATAATGCCTACCTTCGGAATTTGCAGAATAGAGCCTCCATCTTTCCCATTCATCAGAGTATTTTGCATACATAGGGAATGCCTTAACTCTGGTGTAATCTTCAATGGCCTTCTTATAATAACAAAAATTTAGATATGCCTCTCCCCGTTTAGCGTAATGTTCTGGAACTATAGAACTTTTAAAAATAATTTTTACAATTTTTTTTGAGTTTAAAATAAATCATTTTCAGAAGTCCGAAAGGAGGTGATACAGGGTTAAAAGAGGCTTTTATGAACCATGTTAGATGGTATCTTGTCGCGGCGATGTTTGCCATCGGCATAACATCCAGGGTTTATGCAGAATTCTCACCGTCAGAAGTCACCGGTCTGTCACCGATGGATAGATCTTCTGACTTGGAAAAGATTCAAAATGCCATTGATTGTATAATTTTCAGATGATTAATTCGCGGTATTGTTGCTAAAACGAGTTTGAAAAAATAAGTCATGAGTGTTATGAGTATAAATTCTTAAGGGAGGATTTTTATGGAAAAGAAGAAGTTGAGATTTGGTGATTTAGGATGTCCAGTGGTTATCGAGTTGATTGAAGCCAAGGATTCTTCCTTGTGCCGTTTCGGGTACAAGGTGGGTGATTCATGGGAAGTCAATATCTGGGAAAATTCCGATCTTTGTGGTATGGCGTATCACAATTTCTTTTCGGATATTTCCATGTTTCAGTCTAAAGGAGAGGCGTTCTATAAGCCGTCGGAAAAAGATAGGGTTATCCGCACTTGCCCGGATACCCGGCCTGGATATCGTTTTTTGATCAAGAAAAAGGAGTAAGACCTTAGTATTGACCCCCCTAATCACTGTACCACACTCAGAGTTGGACTTGGAATGATCGCGTCAGGTGGAAGGGGTATAACTCACCGCCCATGGAGTATTTCAGGATGTTCTATAACGACACGGCGATCGATGGAAATACAGCTGGTTTGATGAGGGCATATGCTTTCTGTGGGGCTGACCATCTGGTTATTTGCAACTGACTTTCCTTATGACAGTCAATTTGGGGAGAGGTATATCCGGCAAACGTTAGAATCGATAGAACAAATGGACATTAGTGATTTGGAAAAGAAGAAGATATTTGTGGATAACGCTAGAAGACTCTTAAGGTTGCAAGTGTAAAATGACCGTCGACGAGCCGGGTATCTTCAAAGAGAAAGAGGTTTTTGGAATGGAACCACTAGATGGAGTGAGAGTACCTGATTTGTCGCGTTTTCAGGCTTGTCCTCAAGCGACAATTATGAAGAAATGAAGGGGCAAGGAATAATGGAACTCAAAGAGCGGATATGTGCCGTTATTTTTTTTGGAAATTCAATCTTTAAGACGTAGATTTAGGAGGGAAAAGGAAATGAAAGGGAAAGAAGAATTTTTTCCAGAGATGATACGGAGTTTAACAGAGGCGGATATAAAGTTACTTGGCGTCAAAGCCCATGTCTTACAGGGGTCAGATCACCAAGTGATGTTCTTTGAATGTGCTCCGGGTGGTGAGATACCAGCCGATACCCATGGTGCGCAGTTTGGTGTTGTCCTGGATGGGCAATTTGAATTAACGGTTGGGGGTGAAACCCGTATTTATAGAAAAGGGGACACATACTATATGCACCCAATGCGGTTCATTCAGCAAAATTTACACACCAACTGTATGCCCTTGATTATTTTACTGATCCTCATCGGTATAGGATCAAGAAGAAATAGAGATAAATCGAGGGCCAGCTCCCTTTCATTTCTTTGATTTCCAGTTTGGACTCAATCTTAGCTGGCCCTCTTCTCAACACCCTTATTCAATCATGTTTCGCTCCACCATAATATCCCTTAAACTCGAACCGTCTTCATTGGTGGGTATAATGCCTGCGAGGTTATAAAAGACCTTACAGGCATTTTTTTCAAGGGTAATCTGTTCAATAAACCTTTTAAGGAAAGTCCTCCCCTTAATAGGATCTCCATCCATGATCATTTCTTCACAAATGCACCGGAATCTTTCCAGAAACGGACCGGAGATATTTAATCTTGGGAAAGGAATGATTTGACCCTGACTCATTTCTAAATGGATAGCCTTTTGATCTTTCTTCAATTTCTCAACTTTTTCCTTCACTATCTCTTTATCCAAAGTCCCATCGGCTACAGCATCTAAGAGATTATCTATTTTCCGTTGAATGGTATTTAGTTCATATTGGAGTTTATTAGAGCGACTCCTATTATCGTTGAGAAGCTTTATCCTAAGCTTTTCCAATTGGAAGAGAAGCTTCTTTAAATTCTCGTTGGCTAATATTCTTCATAATATCTTATCAAGGAGATACTGATCTAATTTCTTTACATCAAAACGAAGGAGTAACGGGCATTCCTTTTTCCTGCTTTTAAATGAACTGAAGGCGTAATAAAGACTCAGGAAACTCTAGTAGAAAATCTCTTGACAAAAAGAATCGTGCGTGATACTTCTGGGCAAGTTTCGGTGATGGAACATAGTTCAACATATGGAACTCAAGAAAATTAATACGTCCCGTTCTAGATTCGCAAATTCACTCAGCAGGGGCTTACGAATTTTAGAATCTTTTACACAAAATAGCCCGCATCTTTCCTTCTCTGAAATACAGAAAAAAACCCATACGCCGAAATCCACTGTCTTTCGGCTGCTGAGAATTCTTACCGAACTAAATTATTTGAAATATGACGCTGAAAATAAAAGATATTATCTTGGGCCAAGAGTTCTATCTTTGGGTTTTTCGGTATTGCAAAGTATGGAGACCCGGGAGATCGCAAAACCATTCATGCAAAGACTATCAAGAGAATGCAATAAGAATGTTAATCTATTGATGTTAGACAGGCAACAGATGGTCTTCATAGAGAAAATTAGGGTCCCTAGTATTAGGGATTTCAACATAAGCATCGGTAGCTCAATACCCGTTCACAATACTGCTCCAGGAAGAGCTGTGCTGGGTTACCTTGGGAAAGAGAAATTTGAAGAAATAATTCAAGCAATCAAAAAAGATCCTGGGGCTGCTCGGCAGATTGGGAAAAATGCAAATAGATTGATTCAACTTTTGAATCAAGTGAGAAAAGATGGATTTGCAATTAACGATGAAGAATCCTCGAAAGGTATTCGAGCGATCGCGGTTCCGATTTTTTCACCTGACGGCATTGCATTCGCGATAGATATAGTAGTAGCACCCGAGGAAGTTTCAGTTTATGAGCTAAGGACGAAATATGCGCCAAAATTAATCAGCACAGGCAGGGAAATATCCGAAGCTATGGGATGGCAATGGGTCAGTTAACTCCAATTCCGGCAGTTATACCTTTTTGCTACTTAATATTCCCTTCTGGAATGGTTGAAACCCTTTGGCTAGGGCAAAGAGAAAAGTTATCTAGTAAGTTCGTTTGAGGAGATACAGTAAAGGGTAAACAGAGAGGATGATTTATGGTTCGCCTGGTCTGGATACCCATATACCACGATAGGTTTGGAACAAGAAGCCACGAATCATTTGGGTGGATGAGTAACCCAAAGGGAGGTGTTCAAAAGGATGGAAAGCGATATTGGTCAAGAAAGAGGTAAAATTCGCATAGTAAAGTCACGGTGTAATATGTGTCACCCTCGCTGTGGGGTGAACGTATATGTGGAGAATGGGAGAATATTGCAGGTTGAGGGCATGCCGGAGCACCCTTACAACTTCATGTGCGCAAAAGGCCGGGCAATCCCTGAGTTAGTTCATTCACCGGACAGGCTTAAGTTTCCATTGCGGAAAGAGGGCGGAAAATTTAAGGAAGTTTCCTGGGATGAGGCGTTTGATTTCATTGCTGATAAACTGAGCAATGTAAAACAAAAATACGGATCTAAATCGATATTATTCCATGGTGGTTATGCTTACGTTGGGACACCTGTCGCACCGCTATTCCGGCGGTTCGCCGATGTGTTGGGAACGCCTAACTACACTTCAGGTGCTTCCTTTTGCTGGCTCGCTAGAACAATCGGTTTTGTCCTAACGGCAGGCTCCCACATTTGTCCTGATTATAACTCAGCCACCAGATGTGCAGTGGTATGGGGCCACAATCCAAGCGAAAGCAATCCCGATTTAGCAGATAAAGTAAACATCGTAAAAGCAAGAGGAGCAAAGCTAATCGTGGTTGACCCCAGGGCAATTCCACTGGCAAAAATAGCAGATATTCACGTCAAGGTGAGACCTGGGACCGATTGTGCCCTAGTCCTTGGCATCTTAAATGTAATCATTACGGAAGGTCTTTTTGACAAGAACTTCGTTGAGCAATGGACAGTTGGTTTCGATAAGCTTGTTGACCATGTGAAAGAGTATCCGCCGGAAAGGGTTGAAGCGATCACTTGGGTTTCTGCTGAGACGATTAAAGATATGGCTCGGATGTACGCTACTAATAAACCGGCAAGTATCAGTCTGGGAATAGCAACGGATCAGTCCACTAACGGAATCCAGGCTATTAGGGCGGTGGCCACTTTAATGGCTGTTACCGGGAATCTTGATGTATCTGGTGGGAACATTATACCACCAGCAAGAATGGCTTGGCCCAATCTCAGGGTTGAAGAAAATGTGGAGAAGGATATATCTGTTGGCGAAAATTATCCTATTTTTGCCAGGTATACCAACCAAGAACGGCAGACTACGGCACTTTTTGATGCTATGTATACAGAAAAACCATATCCCATTAAAGCGCTGCTTGCTTTTGCCTGCAATCTAGCTTTGACCTGGCCTGGTACGCATAAGGTCCTAGAAGCTCTTAAAAAGTTAGATCTTTTCGTGGTGTGTGACATATTCATGACAGAGACGGCAAAGCTGGCAGATGTTGTGTTGCCAGGGGTTAGCTTCATGGAGAGGGATGATGTGAGGGACTATCGCAACATGGGCCCAGCGCTATTCTTCCTAGCAAACAAGGCAGTCGAACCTGTGGGAAATAGTATGGAGGATTGGAAGATAATACGGGGCATTGCCAGAAGGATGGGTTATGAAAAATATTTTCCGTGGGAGAGCAGTGAAGAATTTTTAGACTATTTGCTGAAGCCATCGGGGCTCAGCTTAGATCGGCTTAAACAAAGTCCCGGGGGTATCTACTATGGCGAAAAGATATATCGTAAATACATGAATGAGGGCTTCCATACTCCTTCCAAGAAAGTTGAGATATATTCTAGCATTTTGGAAAAACATGGGTATAATCCTCTGCCCACCTTCCATGAGCCTTATGAAAGTCCTGTTCGTACTCCCGAGTTAACAAAGGAGTACCCATTCATCATGATTTCTGGAGTGAAGGTCTTACCTTTTTCACACTCACAATATCATAATTTGCCGAGTATGAGTAAAAAGATACCAGCGCCTTATGTTGAATTACATCCCCAGACAGCATCTTCCCTCGGTATAGCTCAAGGGGATATGGTGAGAGTAGAAACAACGAAAGGTAGCATTAAGTTGAAGGCCAGCCTCACGGAGGATATCATACCCAATGTAATAGCTCTTCAGCATGGTTGGAACGAAGCGAATGCCAACCTTCTTACGAGTATGGATGCTGAAAATTGCGACTCAATATCAGGTTACCCAGGTTTAAGGCAAGTCCTCTGTCGAGTGACAAAGGCAGATATCAGAGGGGCAACAAGAGCTTCTTAAGAGACAAACATCCGAGAAGCTGAGGGAATAGTGTAGGATTTATCTGATACTGAGCCACAATCAACGCGGATAGAGAGCAAAATCCAAAACTTAACGGAGGGCAGAATGCAGCAGATCAGCTCGAATATTTATGTAGAAACTGGGTTCCGGGGATCTAATGACGGTTTTGTCATCACAAGTGAGGGGTTAGTGATGATTGATGCGCCGCATAAGCCTACAGATGCTGTGAAATGGCGTGAAGAAATTGCAAAGAAAGGGGAGGTACGCTATCTCATCAATACCGAGCCTCACATTGACCATTATACAGGGAACCACTTTTTCTCAGGAACAGTCATATCTCATGAAGGGACCAGAAGGGCGATTTTGGCCAAGTCCAAAGACGAGCTCATAGATTGGGTTAGGAGAAACGATCCCTCCGGGCTTCCATTAATGGATAAGTACCAGATCAGAATTCCAACCATTACGTTCTCTGAGCGACTTAGTTTTCATTTAGGGGAGCATACCTTTGAATTGATCCATCTTCCGGGGCATACATGGTGTCAAATAGGCGTCTATATACATGAGGAGAAGGTACTGTTCACGGGAGACAACGTAGGCTACAAGGTTCAGGCCTTCCTGCATGAATGTGATCCTTTTCAGTGGTTGAGATCGCTGGCAATAATTGAGCTGATGGATGTCGACGTCATTGTGCCCGGGCATGGTGACGTCTGTGATAGAAGCTGTATCCCAGAGCTTTCTTCGTTTATTCGAGAGTGGGTAGATACGGTCAGGAAAGCCATTCATCAGGGGTTGACGAAGGAAGAAGCGATGAATAAAATCTCTTTTCTTGATCGTTACCCCTGGCCTATAGGGTTGGATGCGATGGGTCCTGAATTTCAACGCAAGAGTGTGGCCCGATTATACGATTTGTTGAGGACGTAGAGACGCAGAGGTGGGATGCAGTTTGGTTGCTTCCTAAGAGGGTTTTACGGCCGAAGTTAAGATACAGCAAGAATAAGGAGTTTGTTATTCGGTAAAAGGACCATGACAGGAGTGTTTGGATTAAACAAGGTCAGAGTGAGTTAATAACGATAAAGGGACAACAAGTATGGCAGAGCAGGTTTTATGTCTTCGGTGCAAGCAGCCCTTTGTACCTCAAAAACTGTTGCATAATATCACACAGATTGCCAAAGAAAAGGATTTGGATAAGTATCAGCACAATTATGCGCTTTGCCAGAAATGTAAGTCGCAGGTCTTCGCTGAGCAATTATTAGGTTGTGATTTAGAGCCGGTGGAAAGGGTGAAGCGTATAGCCAGCCGGAGAAGTGAGAAAATAGAAACCGTAAAGATGGATACCAGGCTTGGTACGACGGTTTATAAAAGCCAATGCTTTTTTTGTAACCAAGGATGTGATGCAGTTGTCCATGTGAGAAACGGGAAGGTGGTCAAGGTTGAGGGTGATCCTAGTTCGGCGGTTACTAAAGGGATACTGTGCAGCAAGGGTTTGGCTTCAAAGGATATACTTTATCACCCAGGCCGCCTTCTCTACCCTATGAAGAGGGCGGGCGAAAGGGGAGAGGGTAAATGGAAACGTATCTCTTGGGATGAGGCTCTAGACACAACAGCTAAGAGATTTAGTGAAATCGAAGAGAAGTATGGGAAACACAGCGTTGCATTGGCCACCGGGACGTCGAGGGGCTGGGTTGACTATTTTAGCCGATTTGCCAATGCTTATGGCCGACAACGGACTGGCCCAGGGGCCGCGCAATGTTTCATGCCTAGAGTGACAGCAGAAAGGCTTGTCGCAGGCAGTGTCGTTTTGGAATGTCCTCATTATGAAGACACCAATTGCATGATCCTATGGGGTTTCAATCCGACAAACACCTCCCTGGTCAAGGGCAGGGGGATGATGGAGGCACGGTCCAGAGGCGCCAAAATGATAGTGGTTGACCCAATATTCAGTGAGGCAGCCTCAAAGGCCGATATATGGCTCCAGCTCAGGCCGGGTACTGATGCTGCATTAGCGCTGGGAATGCTGAACGTGATTATAAACGCGGGGATGTACGATAAAGAGTTTGTGGACAGATGGTGCTTTGGTTTTGAGAAGCTTAGGCAACGAGTGCAAGAATATCCCCTGGAAAAGGTCGAGGAAATCACTTGGATTCGTAGGGAGAAGATTAAGGCCGCAGCACAACTTTATGCTACCACAAAACCAGCCTCTATCAGCGTGTGGTTAGCTGTTGATCAAAATGCTGATACCATTTCTACTGGCCGCGCCATCACAATGCTGGCAGCCATTACCGGGAATATTGATGTACCTGGTGGTAACATCATTCCGATGAAAATCAATGTGCGAGGTCTATCTGACCCAGCCCTGACATTAGTTAACAAACTTACCACGGAACATCATCAGAAACGGCTAGGCAGTAAAGAGTATCCACTTTTAAGCTCCAAAGCTAGCCTAATCACTCCCGTCGCACACAACTTCACCCTTTGGCAAGCTATATTGACAGGTGAACCTTATCCGGTAAGAGCTCTGTTCTGCCAAGGCAACAATATGTTGGTCAGCTATGCCAACACCAAGATGGTTACGGATGCCGTGCTCAGCTTGGACTTCTTTGTGGTAGCAGACTTTTTTATGACTCCCACCACAGATGTCGCAGATATTGTTCTTCCCGCAGCAACTTGGATGGAAAGGGATGCTGTCACGAACTTTCACCAAATTTCCTATAATAGTGCCCACTTGCAACAGAAGACAGTTCAGCTTGGCGAATGTTGGTCTGATTTCAAGATCATGAATGAGCTAGGCAGAAGGCTGGGCTTTGGAGAACTCATGTTTCCTACCGATGAGGCATATTTTGACTTTTTATTAGAACCGTCTGGAATGACCTTTGAGGACTTCAAAGGGGTAGGGGTGATTTCCAGCTCGTTGACCTTCAAAAAATATGAAGTGACAGGATTTCAAACTCCGTCGGGCAAGATTCAACTGTATGACCAAAGGCTTGAGGATCTTGGATTTGACCCCTTACCGAGTTACCGTGAGCCAACGGAAAGCCCAATGAGTGCTCCGGAAAAGACGAAGGAATATCCTCTTATTATCACGACGGGCGGCAGGGTCCCCGTTTTTCGACATTCTGAACTTCGTAATATTCCGATCCTTCGTGAGATCGTGCCTGAGCTTCTTATGAGCATCAATCCCAAAAAAGCACAGGAATTGGGTATTGAGGAGGGTGATTCCGTGCTGGTGGAGTCGCCTCGCGGAAGTATGGAAGCCAAGGCTCATCTCACTGAGGCAATTGATCCCAGGGTAGTTCAGATACCCAGTCACTGGCCAGGCAGGAACAACGTGAATCTTATCATGGATAATGAGAATTGTGCTCCCATGATTGGAAGCGCTCAGCTGAGGTGTCAGCTATGCAGAGTAAGAAAAAAGGATTAACCGATATATCTCGAATTCTTTTAGTAAATTTGGATAACTGCGTTGGGTGTTATGCCTGCGAAGTCGCTTGCAGACAGGAACATGACCTTACTTTTGAAACGAAGTCCCGCTGGTGCCGGGTAATGACGATTGAACCCAGATTGGTAAAAGGGGGACTACATATGGACTTTGTTCCCTTGATGTGTTTCCAGTGTGATGATCCTCCTTGTGCGTATTTTTGTCCAGTGAACGCCATATCGAAAAGGGAAGATGGCATGGTGGTTGTCGATGAGGAAGTATGCACTGGCTGTAGACTCTGTGTTTATGGCTGTCCCTACGGTGTGATGTCCTATAATGAGGTTAAAGGTATCGCAGGCAAATGTGATCTGTGTTCCAATCGTATTGCTCATGGCCTGGAGCCTAGTTGTGTACAACACTGCGTAGGGGGTGCGATTCAATTCATAACGCTTAAGGAATTTGCGGATTGGACGCAAGGACAACACGTGGTCACAGTCGGGAAGGTGTGCTATACGTCGAGCAAGTGGAAATTGGAAGGCAAGGCTGTTTAGAAGATGGATGGCTCATAACCAGCAAAGGAGAATGATTCATCATGATGTCTAAATTCAACATACTACGGCCCGAATCAGCGGAAGAGGCTTGTAACTTATTGACAAAGTTTGCAGACCGCTCAAAGATCATTGCTGGAGGGCAGTCTTTGTTAATTTTGCTTAAACAGAGATTGATCAGTCCCGAATACCTATTGTACATTAAGGATCTGAAAGAGCTGGATTACATAAAATATGATGGCACTTCTGGGTTGAGGATTGGTGCCTTGGCCACGCATCGGTCGATAGAGACTTCGGATTTAATCAAAAAAGAGTTTCCCGTACTTGCTGAGGCAGAACATGATCTGGCCTCGCCTCAAATTCGTAATTGGGGTACAATTGGTGGTAATATTTGCCATGCTGACCCGGCCTCCGATATAGTCCCGCCTCTCATTGCACTTGACGCTCGGGTGAAGGTAATGAATTTGTCAGGGGTGAGAGAAGTCCCTTTAGAGGGGCTGTTTAGAGATTATTATGAGACTATTCTTAAACCTGACGAAATGGTTACTGAAATCTGTATTCCAACACCTCAAAGCCATACGGGTGTTGCATATTCAAAATTTTCTTTGAGGCGCACGGATATGGCTGTGGTTGGAGTTGCAGCTTCAATAACTCTGAATCCGATAGATAGGGTTTGTCGAGACCTTAGAGTAATTCTGGGAGGGGTAAGTTCTGTGCCCAAAAGGATTTTTGAATCAGAGGATATGATAAGAGGGAAGAGCTTCGACGAGAGTTTGATTGAGGAGGCAGCCTTGGTGGCTTCTAGGGAAGTGGAGCCCGTGGCAGATGTTTATTTTTCTGAAAAATATAAGAGAGAGATTGTGAAGGTAATGGTTAAAAAAGAAATGAATCGGGCCATTCAGAGAGCATTGAATCTATAATTTGGAGGTGAATCAGGAGAGATGTCAAAGGAGAGACTAAAGATAACTGTAAATGGAATCTATTATGAGATGGATGTGGACCCAAGACTGACATTGGCGGAGTTCATTAGAAATGAGATTGGTCTAACAGGAACCAAAGAAAGCTGCAATTCTGGGATTTGCGGAGCTTGCACGGTCTTGGTTGACGGGAAGCCAGTAAAATCCTGTTTAGTATTGGCCCTCGGGGCCATGAATAAGGAAGTTCTGACGATCGAAGGATTGAGGAATGGGGATGCTTTACACCCATTGCAGAAAGCCTTTCTTGATCATGGGGCCGTGCAGTGTGGTTTTTGTACTCCAGGGATGATTTTATCTGCGAAAGCGTTATTAGACGAAAACCCCAATCCCTCCGAAGAGGAGGTGAGGTATGGTCTAGTGGGCAACTTATGCAGGTGTGGAGGCTACGTAAAGATTGTGAATGCAATTTTGGACTATGCTGAGAAAAGGAGGAAAACCATTGGAACTTGAGTACATAGGGAAGAAATTTCCCAATATAGATGGTTTTGAAAAAGTTAGCGGTGAAGGGAAATACTGTTACGACTTGATCCTTCCAAACATGCTGTGGGGAAAAATCTTAAGGTCTTATATCCCACATGGCAGGATTGTAAATATTAACACGGATAAGGCCAAACGAGTCCCTGGAGTAAGGGCCGTCGTGACATATAGGGATTTCCCAGACTGTTTATGTGGGATGGGAGGTATAAAAGACGAACCTTTAATCGCGAGAGGAAAAGTTCGTTACATTGGGGAGCCTGTAGCTGCCGTTGCAGCCGAAGATGAATTTGCAGCTGAAGAAGCAATAGATCTCATAGAAGTTGAATATGAAGAATTACCAGCGGTTTTTGATCCAGAAGAATCTATGGGGGAGAACCCGCTCGCAGTCATTCATGAAGATCGCAACAGATATGGAATTCCACAATTTTTAATAGGCTCAATGGCTGAGTGGTCAAAGAGGCCAAATTTATGCTGTTATTTTAGAATTCGAAAAGGAGATCCAAGGAAGGGTCTGGATGATTCCTATCTTGTTTTAGAGGATCGATTTAAGACGCCTATGGTTTCCCATGTTCCACTTGAGCCACACAATTGCATTGCTCAATTTAATTATAACGGCAAACTAACAGTCTGGACTTCTACACAGTCTCCATATACAACGGTTCAACAACTTGAATATGGGTTGAAGGTACCTCATTCAAGGATCAGAGTTATCGTCCCTAGACATGTGGGAGGAGGTTTTGGTGGCAAAATAGAGCTAACAAATGAGGGTATTTGTGCGATCCTCTCCAGAGAGGCAAATAGTAGGCCTGTGAAAATAAAATTATCCCGAGATGAAGTTTTTACAACGACTCCGGCGAGGCATCCGTTCATCATCGATTTAAAGACAGGAGTTAAGAAGGATGGCACGATAAGCGCAATAGAGTTTAGATCAATAGCGAACACGGGAGCTTACGGTGGTTTAGGGGTGGTTGTCATAAAAAATACGGGTCATGCCATTGTCGGCCAGTATAAGATACCCAATTTAAAGTTTGACGCCTATGGTGTTTATACAAGCCAGATTAAGGCAGGGGCTTTCAGAGGGTTTGGTATGCCTCAACAAATATTCGCGATCGAATCACACATGGATATGATTGCGAGCAAATTGGGGATAGATCCTGTAGAAATAAGGCTCAAAAACATCTTGAAAGAAGGCGACACAAACGCTATCAATGAGGTCATGCATAGCGTTGGTTCTGAAGAGTGTCTTAAAGAAGTAACAAGGTCCTTAGGATTGAAAAAAAAGAGTGAGAGTGAGGGAGTATGGAAAAGAGGGAAGGGGATTGCCCTGGGAACTAAGTACAGCACTACTGCGACGAGTGTAGGTTCTTGTTGTTTCGTCAAGGTTTATGATGATGGCACGATAGAAGTAAGACAAAGTGGCATTGACCTGGGTCAAGGTCAACACACCGTGTTAGCCCAGATTGCGGCTGAAGAGTTTAGCACGCCTTTGAGTAATATTATTGTCGTACCGGTGGATACGGACTATACTCCAACAGATACCCTCACAGGATCTCAGCGTCAAACGTTTTATATGGGAAATGCTCTCAGACTAGCCTGCAGTGACGCCAAGAAACAGATCTTTAAGCTCGCTTCTAAACTACTGGAAGCAGACCCTGGCGATCTAGACATTAAAAATGGTCAAATTTTTGTTAAGGAGTCTCCAAATAAATCGGTACCCTTACGTGCAATCTTTATGGAAGGTCCTTTCTTCCCTCCTTACCTTCCGGGGAGTGGAGAAATTCTGGGCAGAGCAGCATTTATATATCCGCTTGATTCCAAAGACATAGAGACAGGTCAATGTCCAATGGATGGTTATAGAAGATCCGTCGCCTTTTATACACAAATAGCCCATGGCGTCGAAATAGAGGTTAATTTGGAAACAGGTCAAGTGAGATTAGTGAAGCTGGTCGCTGCGATTGATGTCGGAAGGGCTATCAATCTACTATCTATAGAAGGCCAGTCAGAGTCCGCATTAAGTCAAGGACTGGGGACGGCTTTGTCGGAAGAACTGTTTCTGGATAATGGGAAAATAGTCAATCCAAACCTTGCCGATTACAAGATACCTACCACACTCTGTCCTCCACCGAATAAGGATGTCAAGACAATTATCATTGAAACTTATCATAAGGATGGTCCATTCGGAGCGAAAGGGATGGGAGAAGCGGTTATTCTTCCAATGTTTCCAGCGGTGGCGAACGCAATCTATGATGCCGTTGGAGTCAGAATTAAAGAACCTCCTTTTACACCCGAAAAGGTCTTCAACGCCTTAAGGCAGATGGGAAAATAGGAGGGCAGCAACCGTGGCGATTCACCCAAAGGTTCGACAGTTGATTGCCAAACATATTTCCACGATCCTGAACGAATTCGCAAGAGTCGTTGGGCGAAAAAGCTATTATGGAAGGGCACCTCCGAGCTCTAGATTCCAGCTAGGTCTATGTAACTTAAGTACAATCGATCAATGATTATCAGTTGATTTGAAGTTGCTTAAACAGGAAGAAAAAGTAAGCAAAAAACACGGCGTAATGACTCTAACACAGATCACAGCTTGTGATCATTATAATATCAGGAGGGACAAAATGATTAGAGAAAAGATATCTAAGCGGGAAGGAGTTTCATTGGTAATTTTGGCGTTGGTAGTCCTTATTTTGCTACCAATTTATGACGAGGCATTATCACAACCAAAATCGGCACCAGCAAAAAAGACATATAACCTCAAATTTTTAGATATATACCCCTTAGCGTCCCCGGCTTCGAAAACTCAGAAACAATTTTTTTGTGAAAGGGTAACTCAGCTAAGCGGGGGTAGAATCAAAATAAAAATATACCCTATCGGCACATTAGCTGATACGCCAGAGTATCCTGAGATGGTTAGAGATGGCACTGCTGATATTGCCTACTTATTTAATGCCTACTACGCTGACCGTTTCCCATTGGCTGAGGTATGGAGTTTGCCTTTTCTTGTCGATTCTTATAGACAAGCAGTTGATATGTCACGAGAGTTATTTAAAACAGTGCCGGGATTAAGGGATCCGTTGGACCGATATAACCTTAAACCACTTTGGTACACAAATGGACACACAGCTCTTATACAAACTAAGAAGCCGGTTAAAACCCTTAATGACATGAAAGGACTTAAGTTGGTGACTGCTGGTGGCTTGAGAAATCGTACCGTAAAATCTCTCGGGGCTGTGCCACTCACCGTACCACCTGGTGATACTTATAGCGCGCTTCAATCCGGCGTTGGAGATGGACTTTACATGGCTGCATTCTTCCAAGAATTGCATAAATTTTATGAGGTTGCTCCATATTTCTTGAATACTCCAAAGATCATCATAGCCCCTCTTGCAATGACTGTAATAAACAAAAAACTGTGGAACAGTATGTCAAAGGAAGATCAGGAGATAATACAGAGGGCTGCTCTGGAGGAAGAATGCGTTAGCTTCCTGGAGTATGAAAAAGAGGATGCCGAGGTATTGGACCGCATGAAAGCAAAAGGCTGCACCATTAATATGATGAGTAATACTGAAATGGCAAAGTTTAAAGAGTCTACAAAGATGGTGCATTCTGAGTGGATCAATGCGAATCCCGGCGGATCCGAGGTTATTAAACGTGTGGAGGCATGGAAATCTGCACATCCTGACTACTAATGAGTTTTGAATTTCCCAAAAGTAAGAGAACAATTTTTTCTATTCTTTTGTAATGGGGAACCTGAGAATCCATGGAACCCGAGCCCAACTGAAGAAGCGCCGGCGACACCCATCGAACTTCTTGAAGCAGGCAAAGGGAACTTTGTGATCGGTGGAACGGCCGGGGCGGGAGCATTGAAAAGCACTGTTTCCCGATTGTACCAAACCTAAGAAGGAGGGCGGTCGCTGGGGCTTTGATCAAAGAAGTTCCCTGGACGCCCTCCTCAATTGCCTCCGGGCTCAGAAAGGGAGGTTAGAACAGCTGAGGGTGGACTTTCGCTAACTTTGAAGCGTAACGTGCCCCGAGAGCCTTGGCGTGCAAGCGGAGAGCTTCATAGGGCCCAGAAGTCTTTAAGAAATACGGGGGTCTTTCCGCCTATTTAGCGAAACAATATTAATAGATAGAGCTCAAAACTGCGCAGTCATACCGTGCGGGAGGTGGAATGATACTTTTGTTGAGGATAGCCCGCCGCCTAGTGTTAATCATTGAAACCATTAACCATTGGTTGGCTAGTGCGACAGCACTTATTCCTATCATGATGACTATCCTTGTCACTGTTAATGTCCTGTTAAGATACGTTTTTCGAAACCCTATAAGCTTCGAGTACGAAACGGTTCAGGTTATGTTGCTCGGCTCTCTTTGGCTACCGCAGGCTTACATTTTCAGTAAAGAAAAAGCCCTTAAGGTAGAATTATTCTTTTCAAAATTGAGTTTCAAGGCCCAAACAATTATTAAAATTTTCAACAACATCATTGGAATTTTTTATTTTGCAATGATAACTATAGCTTGCTGGAAAATGGCTATTTATTCTTTTGAAATAGGCTCTCGGTCTGTCCACCTCAGTCGGTTTCCTATGGGCCCGCAGCAATTGCTAGTTGTGATAGGTAGTGGATTACTTTGTCTTATACTCTTTTTAAGGATAGCCCATAACGTGGTGTCCCTTGTGGATACGAAATATAAACAACGGTAAGTAGATTCATTATCGTTACCCCGGGCAGAGGGCATCTATGGAAACGAATAATTTTATACTTATAGTGCCGCTGTTTCTAATGGTGGCACTGCTCTTTCTAAGGATGCCAATTGGCGTTTCCCTGGGATTTGCTGCGTTTATTGGTTTATGTATGGTAAGCGGTTTCGACTCTGCAATAAACAAGGCAGGCCGTATTGCATTCTGGCTCATATTGAACTATGCATATTCCCCGATAGTGCTTTTTGTTTTTTTGGGTGAAGTCATGCTCTTCACAGGTTTAGGTGGCGAATTGTTTGAGTCCGCCTCCAGGTGGGTAGGTAGAATACCAGGCAGTTTGGCTATAAGCACTATTATTGCGAGTGCTCTATTTGGTGCAGTTTGCGGTCTAAGCGTGGCTGGAGCGCTCACTATCGGCGAATTGGCGATTCCGGAAATGCGAAGGAGAGGTTACAGTGCGAGTCTTGCAACTGGAACAGTGGCTGCTGGGGGCACACTCTCGATTATGATCCCACCTAGTGTTCCCATGGTGATTTATGGTCTTGCGGCAGAAGAATCCATAGGAAGCCTTTTTATTGCGGGCATTATACCTGGAATCATCATCTCAATATTATTTGCCTTGTACTGCTTTATTCAAGGAGTGAAACATCCTGAGACTAGATATACGGTCAAGGTCCCCTGGAGAGATAAATTCACGGGCCTTAAGGTTATACTGCCGGTATTACTCCTCTTCACGATCGTGTTGGGAAGCATTTACTTCGGTCTGGCCACTCCTTCGGAAGCAGGGGCGATAGGTGCAAGCGGGGCTTTGATTATCGCTGCTCAACATAGGAAGCTGAGTGTGCGGAATTTAATTGAAGCGTCTAAGCGAACAGTGGAGACTGTTGGAATGATACTGTTAATTTTCATAGGGGCCATTTTCTTTGGCCAGTACATGGCTATCACGGGGTATACAGATCAGCTGGTTAAAATATTGACGAGTTTGCCGGTGCCGCCGTATGTAATCTTCTTACTTTTGTTTTTAGTGATTGGTTTTATGGGGTGCTTTATGGACGTTGGAAGCATCGTCCTCATAACGACACCTCTTTTCTTGCCAGTGATTAAGACGCTAGGATATTCTCCGATCTGGTACGGGGTTGTACTGATATTGGGATGCGAGATTGCAGCGCTTACACCACCAGTGGGGCTTAATCTTTTCGTTATTAAAGGGGTTGCTGCAGACATAGAAATGATGGAGATCATAAAAGGCTCGCTCCCTTTCGTTGTGATACTTTTTTTGGCAATGGGTATTTTATTGGCTTTTCCTTCGTTAGCTATTTGGCTACCCACAGTTATGATACATTCAGGTTAGTGTTCAATTTCTAAATGATACCCTGAGAAGGGTACAAAAGAAAGTTCGGGGAAGACACTTGGTACAGGTTACTCATGGCATTACAGATAGAATCCCGAAAGGTACCCGGAGATGAGAGGAAACTTGATATGGGCATCATTGGATTTGTGCCAAGGAGAAGGATGAGGGATTTGGTAGTCTGGCGACAGAAGCGTTTTAGCTCCCAGAGATAATTGTTGTCGTAGTTCAAACGAAGGGATTGTGAATGGTAACATGATACTTGACTAACTGTAACCAGAAGGCCTGTATGCTGGCCTAAAAAGTGGGCTCAAATATTGATAAAGGAGGATGATTAGCAATGAATCAATTTGGGTTACTGACAAAGCCAATTAAGCTAGGCTCGCTGCAATTGAAGCATCGAATGATCATGGGACCAATGTGGACTCGTTTATGTTCTGCGGACGGTGAAGTAACACAAGAGTTGATAGACTATTACGTGGCCATGGCAAGGAGAGGGGTGGCCCTAATAATAATTGAATCAACTACGCCGGACAAACGTTATGGATGGGCTGAACCAACGTTACGGCTTGATGATCCGGTAGTAATGCCAGCGTTCAACAGGCTAGTTAGAGCTATTCACCTTGCCGGAGTTCCAGTCTTGGTTCAGCTTACTAATGTCGGGACATTTTCTCGCACCCCTATTTCCCCATCTGGAATCGCCAGTGTGAAGCTGGGCGGTGTTGGTATTGTTACGCCGAAAGCTATGAGTTTGGAAGAAGTGGAAGAAACAAGGGACATGTATATTGCTGCCGCGGTGAGGGCTAAAGAAGTGGGGTGTGAAGGAGTTGAGATACACGGTGCCACGGCCTATTTATTGCATCACTTTTTTTCTCCCCTGAATAATCGAAGGACTGACAAATATGGGGGGAACTTAGAAAATCGTATGAGACTCCCACTCGAAATAGTGAGGGGAATTCGTCAAAAGTGTGGCCCCGAATTTGTTATCGGTTACACCGTTCTCGCTGATGAACTTCTGCCCAACGGAGTTACCTATGAAGAAAGCAAACCCTTTGCTAGAGCGCTTGAGAGAGAAGGGGTAGATTTCATTGATGTCAATGTTGGAACATATGAATCAATGGGTACGAGTGAGAAAGTTCCAGGACGCACCAAGTATCACACCGTCAAGGGGGGGTGGGATTATACTAAGTTGTTCAAAAACGAGGTTAAGGTGCCAGTTATTAATCGTGTCCAAGGTGACTATGACCCGTTTAGCTGGGATACACATCTTGAAGCAGGTGATGCAGATATTGTTCAGCTAGCCAGGATGTTGCTTTGTGATCCAGAGGTCCCTAATAAGGTTGTTGAGGGGAGGCCTGAGGATATTCGTTGTTGTACGCTCTGTGATTTCTGTTATGACAATGACCCTATCGGGCACAATCAGGTTATATGTGCCCTGAATTTAGAGGTAGGGAAGGAAAGAGATTACGCTATTCAGCCCATATCCAAGCGGAAAGAGAT
>SMTZ1_10018996_pt1 | contig 19229 bp, 14 predicted proteins | sample DeeMarSWOR136_30_FD_25667 | JGI IMG/M metagenome (IMG submission 25667)
TGAAAGCCGCCGTTTTCAACAAACCCAACGAGCCCCTCAAGATAGAAGAGGTGGAAGACCCAAAGATATACTTCCATGAAATACTGGTCAAGGTGTCAGCCTGCGGGGTCTGCAACACGGACCTTCATTATATCGACCATGGAGTCCCGACCTTCAAGAAGCCTCCGATGATCCTGGGGCATGAAGCATCCGGAGTGGTTAAGGACGTCGGGGCCCAGGTCAAGGACTTTAAAGCCGGCGACCATGTTCTCATTCCTCCTGTCTTCTCCTGCGGGCACTGCTACAACTGCCGGATAGGCCGGGAGAACATCTGTCTGAACATGATCATGCTGGGCAACAACATCGATGGCGCCTATGCGGAATTGGTCAAAGTCCCTGCCAAAGACTGCATACACCTTCCGGAAGACATGCCTCTCCAGGAATCATCCATCATCGCTGACGCCGTTTCCACTCCCTATCATGCGGTGAAAAACAGAGCCCAGGTCAGGCCCGGTGATTCGGTGGTGGTCATCGGCTGCGGCGGAGTGGGCATCAACGTGGTTCAGATAGCGGCTGCGGCCGGCGGTTCGGTCATTGCCGTGGACATCATGGATAATAAGCTGGAAATAGCCAAGAGGCTGGGAGCCAAACACACCATAAACTCCTCCAAAAAAGCCGACAAACTCATTCTCACAGAGATCAGGGAAATCACAAAAGGCGGCGCGGATATCTGCATCGAGGCCATCGGCAACCCGAAGACCATCGAGATGGGACCGAGCACGCTCAAGCCGGGCGGTCGTTATGTCCAGGTGGGATACTCCCATAAGGCTGCGCCTTTGAATGCGGGACGTCTGATGTTCAGAGAGATAGAGATCATTGGTTCCCTGGGCTGCCGGCCGGTGGACTATCCCAAGATAATCGAGATGATCAAGCTCAAAAAGATACAGCTCGAGCCTGTGATCACCCATAGATTCAAGCTGGAAGACATAAACAAGGCGTTCGACCTGATGAGAAAGAGTCAATCACTCAGGTCAATCATAGTCTTCTAAACAATAAAAAAGGGAACAGTCTCTATCTTCTTTAAAAACAGGGCGTAAGGGGAAAGTCCTCCCAGGAAATAAGACATAGCTCTTTATCCTGCGATAACAGGGATAGTCTCTAATTCATAATAATAGGGATAGTCTCTAATTCATAATAATAGGGATAGTCTCTAATTCATAATAATAGGGATAGTCTCTAATCATAATAATAGGGATAGTCTCTAATTCATGTGTCATTGCGAGTGACCAGAGGGAGCGTGGCAATCTCATAGGAAAAGATGAATTTATTTTTACGAGATTGCCGCGCTACACTCGCAATGACATACTATTTAACGCGTTAATATTATTTAATGCGGCTACATTAAATCAATCGCCGAAGGGTTTGTCTATCGCGGTCGACTCCATCCCTCCGAAAAACCGCCCTCCATCCTCGGTGACCACGAAACAGTCCTCCAGGCGGATGCCGAACTCGCCATAAATATAAATACCCGGCTCATCGCTGAAGGTCATTCCGGGCTGGAGCTTAAGCTTGTTCCCCTTAACAAGATAAGGGTATTCGTGGCCTTCCATGCCGATTCCGTGACCCAGACGATGGCTGAAGTACTTGTATCTGGGTCCGAATCCTGCATCTTCGATGACTTTGCGGGCTGTGCGGTCGATGTGCTCGCAGGGAACGCCGGGACGGACCGCTTTCAAGGCCTCGGCCTGCGCCTTTTTCACGATATCCCAGACTCTCTTCTGCTTGTCTGAAGGCTTGCCGAAGACGACGGTCCGGGTCACATCGGAACGAAAGTCTTCGACACCGCAGCCGCCGTCCACAATGATGGCGTCTCCTTCCTGGAGGTTGCGCACCACAGTGGACCCGTGGGGAAAAGCGGAGTTGGGTCCGTACTGAGGCCACCCTCCTCCGCTGACGCCCATCTGCTGATGGGCTTTACGGATGATTCCGGCCAGGTCTAGAGCGCTCATTCCCTGATGGAGGTGTTTGAATCCTTCTCTATAGGCCAGCTTGGTGATCTTATTCGCCAGGTCCATGTAGGCCAGCTCTTTTTCGGTCTTGATTCCCCGGCAGCCTTCGGTGACCAGAGCGCCGTTGACCAGTTCCAGATGAGGTGCATCCTTGCGGAGGCCGTAATAGACAAAACTCCTAACAGTCGGTCCCAATGCCAGCCTGCCTTTTCCGGCTCCGACGTCTTTCATGATACCGGCTATGAGCTTGTAAGGGCTCTCGTCCTCCTCCCAGGTGCGGACATCCTGTCCTTCGGGGATTCGCTCTTCAGCTCTCTCCCTCTCAAAAGCCGGACAGACCCAGATGGGCTTGCCTTTGCGGTTGAGGACCACGCCAAAGGTCCGCTCGCTCCGGCCCCATCCGACGTTGGTGAAATACAGAAGGTTGGTGCTTCCGGAGAGGAAAAGCCCGTCGATCTTGTGCTGAGCCATCAACTGCTGCGCCTTATCCAGGCGCTGCTCATAATCCTCTGCTGTAAGGGGCTTGACTCCCTTGACCATGTTACCCAGCTCAGCCTGGGTGGATTCCTGAGTGTGGGAAAACAGAGTGTTTGTGAATCCCAAGGTGGTGATGGATAGACCACCGACTTTTATAAATTTGCGGCGAGTCAGCGACATGTTTTCCTCCTTATTTATTATTCGGTATCGGGCATGGGCCGGACTCTTGCTTTTTGCGTCAGCCTCTTCTCCCCGACCTGGAGGGTCACGACGTATTCGCCGGGCAACACCAACTCACCGGGCCTTCCGCTGAATCTTGCGCCTCTTTCCCGCATCCTCTCAATCTCTTCTTTGGTCCGCTTCCGGTACATGTTCCAGACCACCTTATGAATCCCGGCCTTCTGGTTCCCCGTTAGAGCATTCAGCTCTGTCCCGTAGGGGTCGGTGATGACAAGCCTGACTTCATCCTTCACCTCGTTTTTCAAATAGTAATAGATGACAAGGCCATTGTCCTCGTTGGGCGCGTCGAAGTGTCTGTCTCCGAAGAGCCCTAATCTTGGTCTGTATCTCCGCTGGATCTTCGGCTCCATTTCAAAAAGATAGACATCCTCAGCCAGAACCTTCTCGTCCAGCTGCTGGAGCGGAGAGATATCCGTGACATAAAATCCCCATCCGTAACTTCCGACAACCAGGTCGTTCTCGCGGGGATGGATCAGGAGGTCATGGATCGGGTTGGAGGGCATGTTGTTTCTCATGCTCATCCAGGTCTTCCCGCTATCCAGGGTAACGAAAACTCCGATATCGGTCCCGACGAAAAGCAGGTTGGGGTTCTTTTTGTCCTCAAATATAACATAGATGATCTCTTGCGGCAGGTTGCCGGCAACGGATGTCCATGTTTCTCCGAAATCCGTTGTCTTGAAGACCAGAGGCGTGAAATCATCCCTCTGGAATCCGGTCTTGACCACATAAGCCGCACCTTCTTCAAAATGGGAGGCAAACACACGGCTCACATAATAGAATTCAGGCGCACCTGCCTTGGTGAGATTCGGAGTGCGGTCATTCCAGGTTCCGCCGCCGTTCTCAGTCAGCTGGACTTTTCCATCATCCGTGCCGACCCAGATGATTCCCGGTGTTACCGGCGACTCGGAGATGGTGGTTATGGTGCAGTGTTCGATGTTCCCTTTGAGCTTCTCCGGGTCGTTGGACGTCAGGTCAGGGCTGATCTCCTGCCAGTCATCTCCCCGGTTCATGGACCGGTGGAGGACATTCGACCCTAAATAGATGACCTGGCTGTTATGGGGAGAGATGCGGATGGGGCTGTTCCAGTTGAACCGGAGAGGGGGCTCGCCTTCCTTCCGGGAAGGCCGGATACTCTGGCTTGTATTCAGCTTCTGGTCGACCCTCTGGATGGTGCCGAACTGATATTCGTTGTAGAGCCAGCGGCTGTCGTTGGGGTCGGGCTGGTTGTACATCCCGTCTCCGCCGCCCACCATAGCCCAGTCATCCCGGGTAATTCGGCCAGTGGGACCATTGGAGGGGATTTTCACAGATCCCGTATCCTGGGTTCCTCCATAGATATTATAAGGCTCATCCATGTCCACTCCGATGGCATAGAACTGGGCCCCCGGAATATTCTCATAAACATCCCATGTTTTGCTGCCATCATAGGTGATGGCCAGGATGATGTGGTTGGAATTCTTGGGGTCGATCCATAAAGCATGATGGTCCACGTGCACATTGTTGCCAGCTATGTTCCTGGCCCAGGTTTTTCCGCCGTCCGAGGACCTGAAAAGAGTTGTGCTCTGGACGTAGATCACCTGGTCGTTATTGGGGTCAATCCGGATCTGGCCGTACCATTTGCCGCCGCCGATGCTGGTTCTCTCAGGATTCATCTTCTTCCACGTCTTCCCTGCGTCATCGGAGCGGTAGACCTCGCCGCCAATCCTCTGTTCCTGCGGCTCCTGATTTCGCCTGCGGGCCAGCTTGGCCTCTGCCTCTGTGGGAGGCCGCATGTTCCAGTTATCGATTGTGGCATAGACGATATTCGGGTTTCTCAAGTAGACGGCGACGCCGATACGGCCGAGCTTTCCCGTCGGAAGTCCACCGCTCAGTCTTGTCCAGTTCTTTCCGCCGTCCGTTGTTTTATAAATCCCGCTCTCCGGGCCTGCCTCCTCGAAATGCCAGGCATTACGCCATTTATCGTAGGATGCCGCGTAGAGTACATCCGGGTTTTTCGGGTTGATGGCTACATCCACGAAACCGACCTTATCGCTGATGTAGAGGGATTTTTTCCAGGTCTTGCCTCCGTCCGTTGTTTTGTAGATCCCGCGTTCTTCGTTGAAAGAAAAGTGGTAGCCCAGGGCAGCGACGTAGACGATATCCTGGTTTGTGGGATGAATGGCGATCCGTCCGATGTGCCGCGTCTCCTTAAGCCCCATGTGCTCCCAGGTCTTGCCTCCGTCCGTGGATTTATACACTCCGTCGCCCAGAAGAGAGATCCGGCCCGAGGCGGGATCTCCGGTACCCACCCAGATGATGTCGGGGTTTGAAGGCGCGATAGCCGTATCGCCGATGGGCATCCTGCCCGGATTCTTGAAGACGGACTCGAAGGTCGTGCCGTTATTGACGGTTTTCCACAGCCCCCCAGATGCCGTGGACACGTAGAAGGTATACGGCTGGGATTCAGGAACAGCGACATGGAGTATCCTTGCACCCTGCCTGGCCGGCCCGAGAGACCTGTACTCGAAAACCTTCAGCAGGTCCTCGCTGAAAATGCCCTGGCCTTCACCGAACGTCCCAGATACCAGGATTAAAATAAAACATAAAAAAATCAGACTGGATAAGCGTATTTTGAGTTTCATAGCGCCTCCTTAATGATGTCATTGCGAGCCCAGCGAAGCAATCTCTTAGGCAAGATGAGCTTAATTTTTCCTTTATATGAGATTACCGCGCTTCGCTCGTAATGACACTAAGTGTATTCAATGATCCATGCACTTCAATCCCGTCACTTTGTGATAATTTCATTTAATCAAATAAAACCTGGTCTGATGGCCGTCGATGAACCGGCATCCCTCTTCCGTAAAGACGGCTGTTTCTTCAAAACCGATCCGGACATCCTGGTTGTCCCATTCCGGGATGCTGGTCGTGCAGCTGTACTCGATGGCATAAACGGGGACATCCTGGTTGTCCCATTCCGGGATGCTGGTCGTGCAGCTGTACTCGATGGCATAAACGGTATCCGGATAGAGAGGGTACTTCCCGCGCAACTCTACGCCCTCCGGAGCCCGCTCCGGATGCCTGGCATCCATCGGAGGCCCGGCTGCGTGGCCGTGAAATCCCACCGGATGAGAATAGATAAGGGGCCGCAGGCCTTCGGCTTCCGCTTTTTTCATCGCAGACCAGACAATATCGTTGCCGGACCTTCCGGCCTTGAACTCGTTCCTGAAAATATCGCCTAGCCGGTTTGTCCGTCTCAAGGCCTCCTTCAGACCTTCAGGAGCATCTTCCTCTCCAATCTTGCAGACGTAAGCCTGCCACTGCATATCCGTGCAGAGTCCGAGATACTTGATCCCGACATCGCAGTGGAGAAGGTCGCCTCTCCGGATCACATCCCTGTTACCCTCATACCTGGCCGCTTCCTTTTTATGCCTCTGAATGGAAATCGAGGGCTGAAACCAGGTCTCAAGGCCTAAATCCGTGATCTTTTGCCTGATCCACCAGACAACATCATCGGTGGTCGTGATATCCGGAGTGATGACTTTATTGGAATAGAACTCGGCAATGATATCATGGGCAATGCCGCAGATATGCCTGTAGACACTGAGTTCCTGCGGGCTCCGGGTCTCCAGCCAGCCCACGCAGAGATTCTCCGCCGAGACCAGCCCTTTTTCCAGCTTCTCTTTGAGGCTTGCCGTTAACCCGTCTCCAAAGGCCCAGGTCGAGGAAACGTTTATCCCGATCTTCCTGGGGTTCAACTCCTTGATGACTTCGGCCAGGCTCTCAAACTGTTTTTTCTTTTTATCCAGCCAGGTGCTTTTGTACCATTCCCCCATACCGTAATAACTCCCGGATAACCTTTCGACGCCGTGTCTGCCGCCCCGGTCATAAAAAATCAGGATCGATGTCCGCCGCGCAGCCATGATCGGCTCAGGGACAAGAGTCATATAGACAGGGTCTTCGTTGTACTCCCGGTTGATGATGAGCCACATGTCGATCCCTTCCCTTCTCATCAATTTGGGGATGATGTTGTCCAGCCTCCATCTCAGCCACTCGTTCACCACCCGGGCCCTCTCTTTTTCGGGCAATATTTTTGCGGAATCATCGACCGCGGCTGCTCCGTAATCCTGGCTGAAGGAATCCGCAGCCAGCAACAGAATAAAAACCAGAGGAAAAATCTTTAAAAACCTGCTTAGATTTCTGGGGAACATGCCTTAATCCTCCTTCAAATAAAAGCTTACAAAAAGCAATGTATTAATTCTTAAAAGTGTTCAGCAAAAAATATGAGTCGAAAAAATCATATTTATACGGTCTATATTTCCCTTGAGACGATAAAGGAATAGGCCCGGGAATGGATGAAGCGACCAATGAAATAAAAGCATTTGGGAAACTCTATTTTCCCTTGAACTTTCCTTTTCTCTTTTCCAGGAAAGCGGCGACTCCTTCTTTCTTGTCCTCTGTGGTGCAGGTCAGGGCATGCAGGTAGGACTCGAGGGCGAATCCTGATGCCGCATCCCCTTCCTGGCTTCTGTTCACAGCTTCTTTGGCGTACCTGACTGCCAGGGGCGGTCTGGAGGCGATCTTTTGGGCCAGCTCCATGGCTGCCTTCATCAATTCCTCTGGAGGCACGACTCTATTGACCAGCCCGATCCTGTACGCTTCCTGAGCGTCGATAAAGTCTCCGCTGAGTATCATCTCCATGGCCCGGCCCAATCCCACCAGCCGGGGCAGCCTCTGGGTTCCGCCGTCTCCGGGGATGATGCCCAGCTTGACTTCAGGGGCCCCAAACTGGGCCTTCTCCGAACAGACCCTGATGTTACAGGCCAGGGCCAGTTCCAATCCCCCTCCGAGGGCATAACCATTGACCGCAGCGATGACCGGGACGGGAAGATTCTCGATGCGGGAGAAAATCTCCTGCCTTTCACGCGAGACGCGCCGCCCCATCCTGGCATCCCGGTCCACCAGCTCCTGGATATCCGCACCGGCCACAAACGCCTTATCCCCGGCTCCGGTGATGACCAGCACTCTCAGCTTATCGTCTTTTTCCAGCTCATCCAAAAGGCTGCTCAATTCAGAAGTTAGCTCATTTGAAATGGCGTTCATTTTGTCAGGACGGTTGACAGTCAGGATGCCGATATCGTCTTTCTTTTCATAGATGAGTGTTTTATACATGATTTCCTCCCTTTTGAACTAATAATCGACTTGTGAGATTGCCGCGCTGCGCTCGCAATGACACCACTGTGAGATTGCCACGCTGCGCTCGCAATGACACCATTGTGAGATTGACACGCTGTGCTCGCAATAACACTATCACGAGATTGCCATCCTTTATTCGTAATGACATTCTCTTTTTTCTATCAAATCGTATAGTTAATTTCTTAGACCTTTTTATAACTCATTTTTCAGACCTTAATTGACCAGCGCTTTCCTCTTTATCTAATAAATTTCTCGGACCTCTACAAATCCGCGCTCTCCTCTTGCCAAGCCTTCTCTTTCTTTTCTTTTTAAATTATTCCGATGCTTCCTTGATTTTTTTAGGTGAAGGCCTTGATGCCCAGCTCCAAGGCGCCAATGATGAGCTGCTGGATCTGGGATGTGCCCTCATACAGTGTGTTGATCCGGGCATCACGGTAAAATCTCTCCACGTCGTATTCGCCGGAGAAACCGTATCCTCCATGGATCTGGATGGCTTTGTAGGCCACGCGGTTGACCATCTCGCTGCAGAAGTACTTGGCGATGGATGTCTCCCTGGTGTTGCGGACTCCCTTGTTCTTCAGGTCACCGGCGCGGTAAACAAGCAGACGTCCCGCCTCGCATTCCACCACCATATCCGCGATCATCTGCTGGATGAGCTGAAAGCTGGCAATCGGCTTGCCGAACTGGATTCTCTGGGTGGCGTATTCCTTACAGATATCAATACAACCCTGGGCTGTTCCCACACAGCCTGCGGCCACTGTGTAGCGGCCGAAATCAAGAGTGCTCAGGGCAATCTTGAAACCTTTGTTCACCTCACCCATGACATTCACTTTGGGAACACGGCAGTTCTCCAGGAAGATCTCGCCCGTGTTGGAGGCGCGGAGGCCCAGTTTGTCATGAAGGTCTCTGGTGGAAAAACCCTCCATCCCCCTCTCTACCAGAAAGGCGGTGATGCCTCGAGCTTCAGCCTCCTTGTCTGTTTTGGCGTAGACAATGGCCAGATCCGCTATCCCGGCATTGGTGATCCATGTCTTCTGGCCGTTGAGAATATAATAATCGCCATCCTCGACAGCCGTGGACTTCATACTCGCCGGGTCGCTTCCCGCATCCGGTTCTGTCAGGCCATAACAGCCGATCCACTCTCCACTGGTCAGCTTGGGAAGATATTTTTTCTTCTGTTCCTCGCTGGCAAATTTAAAGATGGGGAGCTCGACAAGCGACACCTGGACAGAATACGTCCCCCGCAGGGAGGAATCCACCCGGCCTATCTCCTCGGCGACAATCGCATGGCTGATATAGTCAAACCCGGCACCGCCGTATTCTTCAGGGATGGGCGTGCCCGCGAACCCCAAATCAGCCATCTTTTTAAAAATATCACGGGGGAATTCTCCCTTTTTATCGTTCTCGCTGGCCACGGGTGCGATAACTTCTTTGGCGAATTTTCGGATGGTTTCCTGGATCATTTTTTGTTCTTCACTCAAATCAAAATCCATGGTTGGCTCCTTTTTATTTATGATTCATTAAATTCTTGATTTGGCTTTAAAGAATTGAGAAGAAGAGGTGACATGATCTCCGCCTAACAGTTTCACAATTATCTCAATGAAAAAGCTTGGATAAGATGCGAGTCAACAGAAATCTTGTTCTCTCCGCTTTCCTGTGCTTTCTTTTTCTGTTTTAGCGTTCTTCAATACTTATAAAAGCCTTCGCCTGATTTTTTCCCCAGTTTGCCTTCAGCGATCATCTTCCTGATGATCTCCGGGGGTTTATAGCGCTCATCCTTCAGCTTTCCGTACAGAGTTTCCATCTTCGCCAGGTGGATATCCAGGCCGATCATATCGATCAGGGCCAGCGGCCCCATCGGCAGTCCGGCTCCAAGCTTCATAGCCTCATCGATATCTTGGGCAGAGGCAATTCCATCAGCATAGACTGTGGCCGCTTCATTCAAAAGCCCTGCCAGAACGCGGCTGACGATTCCGGCTGGCGCTTCTTTGGCGGTGGCGATGGGAACCTTTCCCAGGTCTTCGGCGAACTTCTTTGTCGCCGCGATCGTCTCATCAGATGTCTGATCTCCGCGTATGATCTCAACCAGTTTCATGATCACAGCCGGGTTGAAGAAATGCATACCGATCACCTTATCCGGTCGCTGGGTGGCTGAGGCGATATCGCTCACCGAAAGAGCTGTGGTGTTCGTGGCCAGAATTGTCTCGGGCGGACATATAGAATCCAGCTTCTGGAACACTTCTTTTTTCGCCTCGATGTTCTCAATAATGGCCTCGACAACAAAATCGGAATCTCCTGCCAGATCCAGGTCTGCGGACCAGTTCAGGCGGGAAAGGACCGCATCCATCTCTTCCTGGGTGATCTTTCCGTTCTCAACCCGCCTGCCTAAGCCTGCCGTGACTTTCCCTTTGGCTTTTTCAACAATCTCGTCAGAGATGTCGACCACTGTCACCTCATATCCCTGCTGCGCACAGAGCTGACCAACACCCGCACCCATGATCCCTGCGCCTACAACAAAAGGCTTTTTTACTTCCATTGAAATCCCTCCGTTTTAAAAGAAAAATTGGAATGTATTAAATGTCTTTTTATTGTCATTGCGAATAATTGGGGACTGTCCCCAATTTATGCTGTTTTAATTCTAATCAGTCGAGCCGCTCCACCACGATGGCGACTCCCTGTCCTCCTCCGATGCACAGGCTGACCAGTCCCATGGTTTTATCATGGGTTTTCAGAGCATAGAGCAAAGTGGTCATTATCTTGGCGCCAGTGGCTCCCACAGGATGACCGAGAGCGATGGCTCCCCCATGGAGGTTGACTTTGGCCCGATCCCACTTGAGGTCCCTTTCCACGGCCAGAATCTGGGCCGCAAAAGCCTCGTTGAGCTCGATTATGTCGATGTCCTCAAGCTTGAGGCCTGCTTTTTCCAGAGCCTTATTCACTGCTGGCACTGGTCCTATACCCATGATCGCCGGGTCGACTCCCGCGTGGGCATAGGCAACGATCCGGGCCAAGGGCTTGACACCCAATTCCTTCGCTTTATCTTCCTTCATGACCAGGACTGCTGCCGCCGCATCACAGAGAGCACAGCTGTTTCCGGCGGTGACCGTCCCATCCTTCTTGAAAACAGGTGGAAGCTTGGCCAGCTTTTCAACCGTAATGCCCTCTCTCGGGATTTCTTCCGTATCAAACATCATGGTTTCTTTCTTTTTCAGGGATACCTCAACAGGCAGAATCTCCTCCTTGAATTTGCCTTCTTTGACGGCTTGAACCGCCTTATCCTGGCTTTCTTTGGCGAAGGAGTCCTGCTCTTCTCGGCTGATATTGTATTTTTCGACCAGCGTCTCTGCAGTCACTCCCATCAAATGTCCGGCCAGAGGGCACATGAATCCATCATGATGCATGAGATCGATCAACTTGCTGTCTCCCATGCGGATTCCCCATCTTGCTCCGGCCGCAATGTATGGGATCTGGGATGTGTTCTCTGCTCCACCGGCTAAAACGACTTCTGCGTCTCCGGCCTTGATCATCTGGGCGGCAAGGCTGATTGCCCGGAGAGATGAACCGCAGCGCTTGTTCACCGTAAAGGCTGGAACCTCATGCGGCAGCCCTCCTTTGACCGTGGATAGACGCCCGATATTGGGGCCGAGACCTGCCTGCCAGCCGGTCCCGAAGACCACCTCGTTAACCTGACTGGGCTCTATTCCGCCCCTTCTGACCGCTTCTTTCAGGATCAGCGCCCCTAGTTCTACGGCTGAAACATTCTTAAATGCACCGCCAAAGCTTCCTCCAGCAGTCCGGACAGCACTGCCTATGACAATCTTACTCATGGATGACCTCCCTTCTTTTCGCTTTCATTTTTAGCAAGATATTCACGGATTTGAGGATTCATCATTATAGTTATCACTTCTCAAGGCTGTCAATACAAAAACGGATTATTTTTCTTTTTTGGGTCGGCGGAACAGCTTGAATAGATCGGATAGCTTGCCTTTGATGTATCCTTCCCTGACAAAAAACGGGCCTTCCTCGGGTCTTATCCACTTTATGTATTTGCCTCTTTTCAGGCCCTGCGGATCCCGGGCCAGGCCGATCCGGAAATCTCCGTCTCGAGTCTGGATGATGGCTACGTTGACCTGTTCATCCTCTGGGGAAGTGTATTGGGTGGCGGCAATGATCCTGTCCTTGCGGGGGGTTTTTTTATAGATGAAATATTCATCGGGGATTGACCGGGGAAGGTTTTCCTCTTTGAGACCCTCCCTTTTTTGAGTTGGTTCTGCCCTCTCCACTATCCCGACGACGCAGGTGTTCCCGAACCCGCTCATGTTGAACCAGAGCCCGTAGTTCAAATTTTTAAACCCCTCTTTGAACATATCCTTATACTGGCTGTTCCCCCGGAGCTGCCAGACCAACTCCACAAGCTGAGCTCCTCCTGATGCACCCAGGGGATGCGTCCTGGCCAGAAATCCGCCGGACCGGTTGACATAGACCTTCCGGCCTTTGATGTTTTTCTCCTCAAGGACGAATTCGTGCCCTTCTCCTCTCTCCGCCAGGGCCAAATCCTCGGCGGCTATCCAGGGCACGGATTTGAAAGCATCGTGGAGTTCGAACAGGTCTACCTCATGAGGATTGAGGTCTGCCTCTGTGAAACACTTTCTGCCGGCAATGACCGCTGCCTCCATGGAAATCAGGGTCTTTCGTTCTGCGATCTGGATGTGATCAAAAGCGGATTTGACACTGGTCAGTTTGATATCCGTTGGATCCGGAGTGAGATAAACTGCGCCGGCACCATTGTAAGAGCCGCTGCAGTCGTATTTGGTGAGCGGACGGGCGATGACGCGGTTGATTTCGGGGTCGTCGTACTCCTTTCGGGTGACTGGCTTTTTGAAATAGGCGTACTCATTCAGGGCTCCGTACTCAAGGTATTTCACGCTCATCTCGTAGCAGATGTTCCGGAATTCCTTCTCCGAAACTTTATAGGCATCCATGTATTCGTAGGAAGCCAGGGCGGCTACTGCAGGCATCTCGCCCAGACCCCGTTCCCTTTCTTCCTCAGCGATCACGGTCGATATCTGAGAAGGTCCTGAAGAAGCCAACCTCTTTCCCAGTTCGACGGCTGCCGCTCCTGTTGCAGACCCTAGCTCGACGTGATAGACCTCCGTGTCCCGGGCAAGTTTCATCTCGATCCCGACAAGAGAGTCGAGCCCGGTCTGCCGGGCAAATCCGATGGGGTCCATACTGCCGATAACAAGGCAGTCGGGAACCAGGTCTAAGGTATAGGGGCGCGAGCTTTGAAGTGCTTTCTGGCAGGCATCGGCCAAGATGACGCCGATGGGCCTGAAGTCCTTTCCGAACGGAGTCAAAGACACTCCAGCCACATAAACATCAGACATGAAAATTATTGCTCCTCACTGTCCCCGGTTTCCTTCGGGAAATCTCGCGTTTGGATTATACCAACGCTGTAAAATAAACACTTGCCTCGCTTCTGTTTTTTATTATCTTAAATAGAATCAAGCCAAGTCAACCAATCGTTGATATATAAAGCGACGGTTCCATTCCATCCGGAGCCCATGGTGGTGGGTGGGGGGTCTGGGCGAGGATGGAACGGAAACAGCGCTTTATCAGATAGCAAAGGAAAAGCAGTTAATTTGAAGGGGAAAGCGAAGCTGTTTCCCCTCCGAGGTCACGTTGGGGCAAAAGCGGCGTGTTTTAGAACCATCCAACCTGAGCCTTATATTCTTTTATCATGGAAAGTCTCAGCCTTGGCTATCCGCGGTTGATATTCTTATGGTCAACAACGACGAAGGTGACTCTTTGGGTTTGACTTTATCCTGGAAATATTTTAGCTTTAGGTGTTTCCGTATAAGGAATCCCTTCAATGACGAAGAGGAAGATCATCTGGCTCATCATCATTTCCGCAGCCGCAGGCATCCTGTTTTCCTGCGGAAGCAGCCTTAAAGTTCCAAAGGGGGTCTTTTCTGATCCCTCTTTCTATTTCAACATTCAGCCGATCTTTACCCAGAATTGTGTGGCGAACGGCTGTCATAACAGTGCAGCCCAGGGAGGACTGGTCCTTCTCCAAGGACCAGCCTATGTCAACCTGGTCAATATCCCTTCCACCCAGGAACAGAACAGGATGCGCGTCCTTCCCGGAGATGCCGAAAACAGCTACCTGATCATCAAGATCGAGGGTAATCAGACGATCGGGATCCGGATGCCCCTGGCAAGGGAACCGCTGGACCAGGTTCTCATCCAGAACTTCATAAACTGGGTCAAGATGGGAGCCAAGAACAACTAGGCTTGGTATCCTTCTAGAAATCACAGAGAAATCCGGAAAGATCCTGATATTTTCCTTTTTCTCACAGCGAAAAAACAGATTCCCGTTCGTACAAAATGGAATTCTTGAAATAATCTTTTAAAAGAGGAATCCGGCTTCCCGGCTTCTCAGGTACAAAACGATCATTCGTACCGCCATGAAGATTATCCCCCCAGCCAGCAGGAAGGCGTAAACGGAGAGAAGAATGGTATTCAGAAGAGGCATTTTTCTGTACGTTACCTGGGGAAAGAGAAGGTCGTATATGGTTTTCCCGAAAAATATAATCATCAGGGCGATTCCAAAGGCTGAGCGGTAGAGGTATTCCTTGGCGTTGTCCATTTGTACCGAATCGATGTTGATCAAAGGATAAAGCAACCAGGCGGTGCCGATCCATAAAACCAGGATCAAAGCGTACGTTGGGATCTTCTTTTTCCTGTCCTGCTTGGTATTATCTATCATCAATCAAGAGCTAGAGCACGACTTCCTCATGAGGATTGACCACTCCTTGATCCTGCTCATCATCGATAATCATTTTCCCCAGCTTTTCTCCGTATACTGTCAATTCCTTGGTCTTCGACGTATCATCCATCTCGATGGGTTCCTCGAGGTCGACTTGAAAGCGGCGGAAATCGAGGTCACTGAAAAAGCGTTTGACCAGCCTTACCTGCTGGTCGTTAGCATCCAGAAGGAAAGTATCGAACATTGGCCTGATCCATTTCAACTGGCAGTATTTATTCGCCTCGTATGGCTTCAGGCCCTGTTTGGCCCTCCCGGTCCCGATGCTGATCAAGGTCGTCTCCTCCATGTTCCAATTCTTTAGGCAGAATTTTATTTCATAGGCAGCGATGTAGCACGGATTGGAAAAGGATCCCACTCCGCCGTCGACATACCTCCCGTCAACGACAGGGAAATAGGTGGGAACCGTGCAGCTCGCCAGGACCGCGTTCCAGATCTTCCAGGGGTGGTACTCTTCTTTCCAGGGTTTGATAAAACGGGTACGGTTCTCCTTCAGGTCCCTGACTGTGATGATGATATCTTTTTGAGGACTCTGGTTATGGAATTCTTCAAAAGTCATTTCTCCCAAATTCTCACGGAGCGCTTCTTCCAGAGTACGGTTGGAGTACATGTAGCGGAAGAGATAGGAAAAAGGCTTGGTCGACCTCAGTCTTTTCTTGAACACTTTGCTCCCAAGGTCATGGTACAGCTTATAAATACGGGGAGCCCCCAGCCCTGCGCTGATTCCGGCCGATATCAGACTCCCCGTGGATGTGCCGGCTGTCAGGCTGAAAATTTCCGGACAGCTTTTTCCATCAAGATGATCCTCCAGTATCCATAAGGCTTTGGCCACCATGATTCCCCTGTATCCTCCTCCATCGATGGCCAGGGCGACATTTTTCTTGAATGGTTTTTTCATCGTTCTAGCCCTCCTTCTGTAAATATGAAAAGGCAATGAGTGTCTCAACGGAAAACTTTCTTTCCCAGCAGGGAAAGGATTTAAGCCTTTTTTCTACATTCAGTGTTGGGTCTTTTTTGGCTTATAGCACAGGAAGATTCTGATGTCAAAAATAACGGAGATTTGCTTTTTAAGTCTACGAGTTTCCGGCTATCCTCTCTAGACTGAAGTCTTCGCCTCCAGGAAATCAATGAGATCTTCTTCATTGATCCACCACTGACGTCCTATTTTCTGGGCCTTGATCCTCCCCGAACCAACAAGCTTAAGCGCAGTCACCTTACTGACCTGAAGCTTTTCCTGCAGGTCGATAAGAGAATACTGATTGATGATTTTACTCCCTAACCAGATCGTTCTCATTTTCCTTAATGTACTTTTATTTATTTATTTTTACTTTATTATACTATATAAGAACCTTATTTTGTCAAGAGGTTTTTAAGCTTATTTTCCCCCTGGTTTCTTGCCTGACTCTTGAAAAAAGGTCAGTGCCGACTCAAATCTTCCCTAAATTTAAAAGGAGGAACTTCGGACTTGCTTTATCTCATCCAGAATGACCGATTAGGACGGAAGGCTTATGAACGTATTTCTAAAGATTGAATTATCCTGACTTGAGCCCCCGCCTTTTTGGTTCCCATCCACCCCCTTTTCACCGAGGAGGGAATAATCTATTAGTAAACAGCGGGCTTCTTTCTTTGTCGATCACTCTCCTAAAAGTGATTCAGCCAAAATGCATAAGGTCCAAATTGACCTCGATCAAGACACCCCAACAGCCCTGAAGTACTTCACCCATTTCAGTACGGAAACATTTCTTCGTTCATATTAAAGTTGATTCATTTCACCTCAATTTTCAATAGAATCAGGCAAAATGTCCTTTTTTTACACTTTTTGACCTTCTTTTACCACTTATTGATGGCATTATTGTGTAAAAAATCGCATTCCAACGATTTGTTCCAAATTTTTGCATTCTCCGAAAAGCCCCTTTGCCGACATTTGAAATAATTCTTGCGGGGATAGCTATGAACAATAGTATAGAAAATAGTACAAAAATCAGTTGAAATTATGAGCTTTTTATTTGAAAATATTCATAAGCCATCAAAGAAGGTTGAGATGACGGATAAAGAAATCCTGGATTCGTGGAAAGCCATCTCCGTATATCTGGGCAGAGGCATTAAGACGTGCTATAGGTGGGAAAAAGAACTCGGACTCCCGATTCACCGCATCAACCAGGACTCTCCATCTTCCAGGGTATTCGCCTATAAATCCGAAATCAATGAATGGCTGAAAGAAAGGGCCAACCATATCGAACTCAGAAATCCCTTACTGAAAAGGAAATGGGTGATTCTCGGGCTGGCATCGGCCACCGCTTTGCTGCTGATAGCCGCAGCCGTGATTTATTTCTCGTACAGAAAATATTCTTCATCCAATCCTCAAGGTCTGGTTATAGCTGTTCTTCCATTTGAAAGTTCCAACTTCTCGGAATATGAACAATATCTCCCCGAAGGAATAAGAACATTTATTACCGACAGCTTTTCCAGGATCAAAAACCTCAAAGTCATTCCTTCTGCCGTCTTGGATAGATATGATGATTCCTATAAAGCGTTGAAAAATATCAGCGAAAAGCTGAAAATAACATATTTTTTAAAAGTAAAACTGGAAAAAAATGAGAATATACTGAAAATCCATGCTCAGCTTATCAAACCTGAAAACAATACAGTCATCTGGAACAAGGAATCGAAGGATCAACTCGAAAATATTTTTTCCATGCTGGAGGATATATCCCAGGGACTCCACAAGAGGCTGAATCCAGATGTAAGCCAAGGCTCCATCCTCTCCTTCAATGACAGGATGACCCGGGATTATGCGGCTTTTGACAGCTACCTCAAAGCCAATTACATCCTGAACAGCTCAAAACGTGAGCATAATGACCCTGTAAAGCTCTATAACCGGGGAAAATACTATCAATGCAGGTGGACTAAAGAGAGCAATACTCTGGCTATCAATCTTTTTTCCCAGGCCATTGAAATAGACAATAATTTCGCCCAGGCCTACATCGGATTGGCGCGCTGCTATGCAAATTATGTCAATTTCAACTGGGATTATAAAAAGGAATGGCTGACCAAAGCTGAGGAGCTTCTTGCCAAAGCCGCAACAATTAATCCTGAATGTCCTGAATACTACTCCGCTTTAATCAATGTGTATCTCCTAAAATATGTGGCTTTTGACGAAAACACAAAAGATAAAGCTTTCACTCTGGCTCAAGAAGCCATTCAAAAGTATCCTGGTCATTCTAACCTTTATGCCCAAATCGGATACTGCTACTATCTGAGATTTGGAGAATTCGGGAACGAGCGTGATTTCCTCAAAGCCCTTGAACTCACAGAGGAAAATTACTTGCTTCATCCTATCCACATCAACAATGTCTTTTTTGCCCAGCTTTTATTGCTGAATAAAGAATATGAAAAAGCCCTGGCTGTCTGCCACGGAATGCAGGGAGGCGATTCATCTTTGATGGCCAACTACCTCAGAGGTGAGATCTATTACTACATGGGCGATCTGGACAGCAGCGAGGCTCTATTCCTGCAGTTCGAGAGTATAGACGACATTGATGCTCAAATCTGCTCCTTATTCAATCTGGGCATGATCGCAGCCCAAAAAGGAGACAAATCTGAGGTGCAGAGGCTTTTGAAAAAAATCGAAGTCATCGCCCCGAAAAAATTTGATTTTTTCGATGACAAGCTAAAGCTGGCTTCCATATACATGGGCACTGGAAACAAAGAGAAGGGTTACACACTCCTGGAAGATTTCTTCGCCGAGGAAAAACAAAACAAGGTCAAATATATTTACCATAAATACATCGACATCGACAAGAATTTCGACAGGTTCAGAGAAGAAGAAAGATTCAAGAATATCATCGATCAAACAGGGAAAACGAAATAACCTCTTTCCGACCTCACACTCAGGTGAAATTGATTGTGCTTGTAAAGTTATTGATAAGTTCAGATTTTTTTAGATAAAACGTAGCTTCCTTCCCATGGCAAAATCACTCTGATGGGAGGCGCTTTGGGCAAATGGCTTTCGATTATGGGATCAAGGGTCTCTCCAAGATATCTTTCAATTCCGTCAAGCTGGGATTCTCCGACTGCAGCCCATGTCACTAACAGATCGTAATCCTTTAAGGCCAATATGCTAGGTCTTTTTCTGTCCTGAAGCAATCTCTCTCTGATGTTACCCTGACCCACTCTGACAACAGTCGGAAGATATTTTTTTTCCTGCCAGTACCAAACAATATACACCCCATCCAATTCATCAAAATGTCTGCTGTCCAACCTGACATCGAAAAAATCACACCATCTATCACCCAAACATTTTATCCATTCCAAAACTAATGGCATGATGAATGCTCCTTTGTGTGGCATAGGAATTAGATTGAGATATTAGATGCAACTCTTAAATTAGCCGATAAATCCTCCTTTCATTTAAAAAAATAAATATTATTTAAAGAATTAATCAACAAAATCAGGAAAAATGTCCGATTTTGCCCTTTTATGCCCTTTTTTTTCAGATTGATAAGGCACCTTAATAAGTTAAAATT
>SMTZ1_10005340_pt1 | contig 19228 bp, 16 predicted proteins | sample DeeMarSWOR136_30_FD_25667 | JGI IMG/M metagenome (IMG submission 25667)
GTTACAGCCCCGGTGGCCCAGAACAGGGCCGACACCAGCAACACGGCCAGCATTACCTTGGCCTTGCCGCCCACATCGTCGGCCGTTTGCGGGACGTACTGCTTCCTACCCTGCTCACCCACCGTGTACTTGCCGGTCTTGGCCGAGCGGGTGTAGTAGTCGGCGATCGACTCGCCGTCTCTCATGCTCATGTAGCCGGCATAGCCGGCGTTTCCATCGGTCACCTGTCCGGTTTTCTGAAATCCCAGAAGCTCCTGCATGCGATCGGGCACCGGCATGAAGATCAGACCGGCGGCCAGCACGGTGCCGAGCATGATGACCCCCGGCCGCCCTCGACGGCTTCGATCAGCTTGTCGATATCACACGGTTTCTGGAGATAGGAGTGCGCTTCGAGTCGACCGGTCTCCATGGCCGATTCCATCGAAGCATGCCCGGTCAGCATAATCACCTGAGCCTCCGGGCGAAACGTGCGGAGTTCGCGGAGAACCTGCTCGCCGCTCATGCCGGGCATCTTGCGGTCCAGAATGATCACATCAATGTCCCGGTCAGTCCGAGCCAGCTTGATGGCATCCTCGCCGTTGTCCACGTCGAGCACCTCGTAGTTACGCATCTTCAGGCGCTCGGCCAGGCGTACGCGGAAAATCTCCTCGTCGTCAACCAACAGTATTTTGGGCATGGTAAACCCCGCTTACGCTCCTGACTCTTCGGGCTGTCCTTCGTACATCTGGCGCGCCACCTCGTCACACAGATCCGAGAGTCGCAACAGCCCGACCGCCTGCCCCTCTTGCGTGACCAGAATAGACAGTTGTTGATACAGGACAATCTTGTTGATCGCCTCGCATAACGAGGCGTTTTCATCGATGCTCTCCCGGATCGGGCTCATAGCGTCCCTGACCATGATTTTCCGGCCACGGGCGCACAAGTCGGGCAGCGTCTCTTCAAAGAAACGGTAGTGGCCCATCATGACGTTGAGCATTTCTTCGCTGACGCCGGCGCTCCGCAACTGGCCGAGGTCACCCATCATGCTGAACTTGGGCTCCAGTGCTTTGAGGAACGCCAGTTGGCCCAGCTTGCCGATGATCTGCCCATTCTGGTCGGCCACGAGCACCGCCCGGTACGGCTGGCGTCCCCGGTCGCGTCTTTTCTGCGCCTCGTTGAGCGTGAGGATAGCGTCCAGCATGCTGGTGTCCGGCGAGACCACCGGGTATTCGTCCAGCGGCACCATCAGGTCCCTGACACGTCTGTTCTCCATCTTTCACCTGCCACCGGCATCGTGTGCCGAATTATCCGTAAGCGGGCCCGGTTATCGCACCGGCAGGACCAGCGTGAACTGACAACCTCTGCCCACCTCACTCTCCACCTCCACGCTGCCGCCGAGACTCTTCATGATTCCGTAGCTGACCGAAAGCCCCAGGCCCGTCCCTTTGCCGACTTCCTTAGTAGTGAAGAACGGCATGAAAATCTGCTCCAGCTGCTGGCGGGTCATGCCGTGGCCGGTATCGGCGAAACCGATTCTCACCTTCTTATTGTCCAGGCCGGTCGTAATGGTAATCGTACCCGGGTTGTCGCCGATAGCGTCAACGGCGTTGTTGATGACGTTAAGAATCACCTGTTCAAGCTGGTTGGCGTCGGTCAGAATCGGTGGCAGGTCCGGCGCGTACTTGCGAATCACCTTGACATTCGAGACTACGATCTCGGGGCCGAGCAGACCATCTACGACCGCGTCAACTAGCGCGTGGATGTCGTGCTGCTGCAGTTCGACGTCCGACTTTCGCACGAACCGAAGCAGCTTACGGGTGATATCGCGGCAGCGAAACACCGCCGCCTGAATCGACTCGAGATGGCCGGTCAGTTCTTCGGGCGTCGGGGACTTGCCGAACTCGGGGTCGAGGAAATCTTTCATCAAACCGGCTTCCTCACTGATCACCGCCAGCGGGTTGTTTATCTCATGGGCAATGCCGGAGGCCAGTTCTCCGACCGAGGCCAGCTTGGCGGCATGTTCCAGCTGTACCCGGGTGCGGTCTGATTCCATCTGGGTCCGCACGATGCTTCCGGCCCGATTGAAGATGATCAGGGATAGAGCCACCACGAGCACAGCGGTAATCCCTATGAACGGCAGCCTAAAACCCGAGAGAATGCCACCCTCACCGAGCCCGGCCGGCTGGACCACCAGCGCCCAGTCGGTCTCGCGTAACCACGAATAGGCGTACGTTATCTCCCGACCCTGAAAGTCCGCCTGCGCGACCCCAAACCTTGGCGATTCCGGCGGCACGAGACTGGACCTTTCCAGCGGCGCACCAATCCCGGGCGAGACCAGCTGGTACTGCCCTGTGCTGTTGAGAATCGTCGTGAACACTTCCGCTGAGTCTTCTACCGGATTAATATAATCGTAGATCCTCTGAGGATCGAGGGTCGCCCGCAATACCACCGGCTGGCCACTTATGATCCGGCTGACCGCGATTGTGAAATGGGGTTTTTCCCGGAAACCCATGTATACGTCGGTAATGATCGACTCGCGTCCCCCCTCACGCAGGGCCACGAACCAACTCTCCGACTGGTAGTTGCGACGCTCCAGCGCCGGATACGGGCCGGCGTAAGCCGCCTGTACTCCCGACGAATCGAAAAAGCCGAGGTCGACAAAGGTCTCACTGTTGGTCTGGAGTTTGTGCAGCGCGACCGTTATGTCGGCGGTTGTCGGCGGTATCGGCAAACGGGGATCATCAATCAGGTTGGCGAGATTTACCAGCCGCTCGGCCAGATACAGATCGAGTGTGCTGGCGCGGTTTTCCGCAATTGCTCTTAGATGGGCGTGCTGACTTCCGGTCGCCAGCGCCTGGTACTGAAAATAGAAGTAAACTGCCAGCAGGACGATCGGAATGACGTAGCTGACAAACAGTCTGACGAGATGGCGGCCCTTGATATCGCGATAATAGGCGTCACTGTAAAGAGTCGATGTGCCGGACGGCGGATTCTTGCGAGTGAACAGCGCCATATGACCAAGCCTTCCCGGTCGGCCCACGGTCTGATCCGGACCTGCCGCTCGAAGCCAACTCTGGCACCGCCAGAGCCTCCGGGCAGCCGGACGGGGGGATCGCCTTTGTTATTTTTTTCACAAGCGAACATATGCCGGACGGCCAATCGTGTCAAGCGGAATATTCGTGGACGAGATTTGCCCGTCCGAAAAGGCTACCGGCCCAGGCCGGGCCGGCGCGCCTCAGACGGCCCGGAGACCGAAGACGACAAGGAGCACAAGGACCACCGCCATGGCAACCCGGGTTACGAGAACCCAGGCAGCCAGGTTCTTGTCAAAGTAGCCGGCCAGGCGGGTCAGCCCGACCGCTCGCAGGATTCTGACCCTGAGCCGCATCACGGCCGGGGCAAAGACCATGAGAACCACCACTATACCGGCCACGACGAAACAGATGATGTCTGACATGCCGCCTCCTGAGCACCTCCATAACAGGTACTCGGGTCGTGCCAGGATATTCAGTTCTCCTGCTGAAGGGTCTGCTGAAGAAGTCCTCCGTTGTCGAATGGGCGCCTATCGTACGAGACGATTCGATGTGTCAGAGTCTGGCGGCAGGTCACACACCGCCTTGGCCGGAGCAGGACCTGCCGCAACCTTGATGTTTCACTAATGCCGGCCGAGCCAGGAATGTTCCTGGCCGCGTGAATCAATGAAAAGGGCGGTCTCCCGGAAATCCGGGACACCGCCTCAGGTCGACCATTTGGTAACGCTGATCAGTCGATCAATGCCACTCCCATTCCAGAAACGGTTTTTCGATATCGACCATGGCATTGACGACCAATTCGACCAGCCCACCGTACAGGATGTTGCACCGCTCGAAGACACCGTAGGCGGCGAGCATGTCCCGGATCGCGCCCTTGCAGTTGGAGCAAGGCGCGCAGACGTATTTCTTATGCTCCGGGCCGATGATATCCTGGAAGACATCGAGAATCTGGCGCAACTTGGCTCGGCTGGAGATGTTATGCCGAAAGTCGGGGAAGTTGAGATCCTGAGTAATGGCGAAGCCGCTGCCGCCCCCGCAACAGTAGTTGTAAACACCGTGCGGTTCCATTTCACGAAAGTGGTTGCTCACCGCGCGGAGGACGTCGCGCTGCGGCTTCACCACGCCCATCAAGCGAACCAGATTACACGGATCGTGAAGGGTGGTCGTGATGTCGTCATTTCTCGAGGCATCCAGCTTGATACGACCGTTCACGACGATGTCTCGCAGCAAGGTCATCGAGCTTTCGCGCGGGATGTTGAAGTCGCCGGCAAAAACCCGGTCGGCGATCACGGTCAGCGCCTTGTGGGCATGGCCGCACTCACCGATGACGATTTTCTTAACGCCCAGCTTCTTGGCTACCGTGGCGTGCTGCAGGGCCACTTTAGCGAACTGAACGTCATCGTACCAGACCCCGTAGTTGACGCCGTCGTAGGCGCACAGCTCGCTCGAAAGCGTGTAGTTGATACCGGCCGCCTCCAGAATGATGGCGAAGGCCTCGGGGTTTTCCGGCCAGGCCAGGTACTCACCGGCATTGTGGATGAGAAGAACGTCGGCGCCGGCCTTATCCATCGGCCACCTGAACTTCATACCGGTCCGCTCTTCGACCTCGTCCTCGAGGAATTCCACATTGTCAAGGTACGGGGTTCTCGACATTCCCGTACTTGACCCGACCTTGAGCTGATTGACCGACCCCTTAGCATGCAACGGCTCGACTGCAATACCCATCTCCTGGCTGAAGATCTTGCGCAGTTCGCGCGTCAGTAGACCATTATCCACCCCGATCGGGCAGGTCTGAGCACAGCGGCGGCAGATGGTACACCGGTAGGCCAGTTCCATCAGACGCGCGATCATGGTCCAGGAAGCCTCGATATCGTTACCCGATATCCTGGCGAAGAATTTACCGCCGGGTTTGATATACTTCTTATAGAGACGCCGGAGGATATCGGACCGAAAGGTAGGTCGATAGATGTCCATATTGCCCGACTCACGATAGATCGGGCAGGCGGCGGCACACGTCTGACACTTGGCGCAGTATTCCATCGACAGAAAGAGCGGCTGGAGAAAAGTCCAGTTGTCTTCACGGTCGTACAGCTTCCGCAGACCGTTGAGAAACTTCTCGACCAGTTCACGCTTCTCTTCATCCGTTTGAGGCCGCGGGAACTTAAAGGCGCTGATACCGTCAAGATCACACTCCAGCTTTTTTTGATTCTCTTCGGACAGCTTCCGGAACTTCGGTTCCAGCTCCAACTTGTCGTACGGCGGAGGCAGAGGCGGAAACCGGCTGGGATCGATCTCGACCAGTTGTCCCTCTTGCTTGCAGAAGTCTTTGAACGATGTCTCTTTCTTACTCATTCTTGTCGTCCTCAGTCCAGTCGGTACACGCCTCAGCCCAGGAGCCACCGCTCTTGATATGCGGTGCGCCCCACGTGATCTTGTAACCCAGAGCCTCCTCAACTTGTTTCTCGATTTTGCCGCCGCGAATATTGGGGTGGTCCTCCCATCTTATCTTGTGATACGTGAAGTACTTACCAAACATGTGCGACATATGAGTGAACGGGAAATAGAACAGCAACGCCACCATCAGCCAAACCTGAACCGCCAGGGCGGTCGGAATCGGACCGGCCGGCTGTATAGTGATCAGGCTCTGTACCAACCCCCGCAAAAGGGCAAAATCGGGATCGACCGTGGACCAGGTGACGATGGCAGATACAAACACCGCCAGGAGGAAAACAAGATTGGCATAATCGCTGCGAACGGAGGCCTTTCTGAGGTCACCGCTCATCCGGCTGAAGAGCAGACCGATACCACCCAGCGCTCCCAGAATGAAGCCAGCCGCGCCCAGGATGACTGTCAGGTAGTGCACTGCTACAGCTAACGCCCCGGTCGAACCGGCCGCAATCTCGACCCCGGCGGCGCTCAGGATTGCCCCCAGGATAACCATCACCGTGAATCCGACCAGGCAGTACATCCCGAAATGGAAGGGAAAAGAGAAAACCCAGAGCGGTTTGTTGTGATGGAAGACCGACTGGATGAAGACAATCTCCTTGGCCATCTCTTTGAGTTCGCTGATCTTCGAGACCTGGGTCGGCTTGGTCCACCAGTCGATCTCCTCAAAATAGGAACCGCCGTAAGAGTTTCTTCCCTTCTCGTGCGGAATCGGGTACAAATCCCAGCGTATGTGAATGGGCATGCGGGCGATCCGAATCATTTTCGCTGCCACCACGACGACAAAGAAGACGACAGCCAGGTAGCATGCCAGTTGCAGTCCGCTCATTTAGTTCCTCCGAACCCTTCTATATCTGAACCCACTTCTTACCATACTCAGTTCCCTACAACTCCCCGGCTGGGCGTTCGCTCCGACGAGGAAGCTCACCCGAACCGGCCGGAGCTTGAGAAAAATATCACAAAGTTATCAAATCTTAACGGATGGCGGGTTCGATGTCAAGAGAATTGGCCGGACAGGGGCAGCGTTTTCGCAGGGTCGCCTTATCGAACGCGAGTTAGGGGCGATTACCTGACATGCCGCCGGCCGATCAGTGTACTTAACCCTACTGCAACCGCGTCAACGCCCGGAAGAACGGCTGCCAGTCCTCGATTATGACCGGTTTCTGGTCCAGCAAAGCGGCGTCAGAATCAGACAACAACTTCTTGTCAATCATGACGAGCAATATGTTTTCGTCAAACCAGGAGTCGTACATGGTCCAGTAGCCGCCGCTACCCGTGCTGCTGCCCCAGGAGTTCTCAGCCTTCCACTTGCGGGGCACGCCGGTGTCGGTCGTGTCCACCGCCAGCAGAACCATGGCATGGGTGGGTGACATATCCTTGTAGTCGATCCGGTCAGACTTGGTCATGCCGAAATCGATTCCGAAAGTGGCGTCATAGTCATATATCCCGACCGCAAACATGCCTGAGTCTCTGAAGTTGTCAGCCCTGACATCAAGGGCGAACCAGACGAGCTGGCTGTCCAGAATCATCTTGTAGGCGTAATCTTTCAGGCGTGCCACCGGCAGATTCAGGACTCTCAGGTCGGCGTCTTCAAAGACGTTGCGGCCGGCGGCGAACTCGAACAGGGTCTCGTCTATCACCGCCGGATTGTGCACCAGAGCAACGTATTCGCCCATCTGGTCGCCGTAGAATTCCTGGTAGAACGATTGAGGGGTATAGGGATGGTCGACCAGCCGTTTGGTCTTGTCCTCCGTGGAATCCTGTGACAGGCTGTCCTTTTCATTCTGTTCTTCTGTCTGTCCTTCTTTCTGCTCTTCTTCCTGTTCCTCTTCGTAGCGGAAGACGAACTCTTTGGGCGGCTTGCCGTAAGCGCACACCAGCAACCGGTAGACATCCGCCAGCACCGCTTCTTTGAACTCGCGCAGGTCTTTTTCCTTCTTGCCGTCCCGATGCATCCGGCGGATCTCAGCGGTAGCCTTTCGTAACAATGTGGTCAACAGGCCGTTCGTTCCGCCGGTTGACGACGACTGCTTGGTTTCGGGCATGGCCGACGCCGGCATGAGACCGTATTTCTTTATGAGCGACTCGAAGTAGGTCCACCACCCGCCGTCTCCTACTGGATTGTCCAGGTACATTTGCATGGAACGGTCGCTGAGGTCCCGATCGCGCAGGGCGATCATGGTCTCGAGAAAGAGATTGCTCTTTTCCAGCTTGTCCCAGAAAGCCAGGTAGGCCTCGGACAGGTTGAAATCCGTCAACTTCAGTTTCCTCATGATCCTGGGAGTGACCGTGTTAGCTCCGGCAAACATCCAGCATCGGCCGGACCTTTTCTGGTCGATGATTTTGGAGCCTTTAACCTCGAAGTTGAACTGACCGTCATGGGCCATGACCAGCTCTCGGTTAAGGGAGAGGTCCTTGAAGTCGTTGTTGGTGGCGGCGTTGACGATACGGTTCAGGCTCGGGTCGTCGGCCGCCTGTTTCTCGAATTCGGAGATCAACTCCGGATTGATCGCGCCGTCCGGCGAAGCGGCGAAAGATGCCGCCACCACCAAAATCACGGCCAGACAGATCATCAAGGGAAGGGTTTTTGACATCGCGTGGCTCCTCTGTTGTCAACGGTTTCTGTCCGACTATACGAAAAACGAGGCGTCCTGGCAATCGAATTGGCGGCTCGGTCAAATTCGGCCGGATCGCGCCCGCTCAAGAATCAGCGTTGCACGGCCGACAACTGCCCTAGATAAAGGACAGGAGAGCCAGGAGAATTCCATGCTTTTCATACAATGGGAAGACCGCTACTGTATCGGGCACGACATCGTCGACAGCCAGCACCAGCGGCTTTTCGAACTGATCAACCGGTTGCAGCAGGAGTGCTCCGGCGGGGCCGGTCGCGACGATACCCTGCAGACGATCAACAGCCTGGTTGACTACGCCCTTGAGCACTTCGCCGACGAAGAATCGCTGATGCAGAAGATCGGCTTCGAGGGCCTGGATCACCACCGGCGGCGCCACAGCAGCTTTGTCGCCAAGGTCACCGACATGGCGCTCGACTGGGGTGAGGGCGAAGATGTCAGGGCTGAAGACATACTGCTTTTCCTGAAAGAGTGGCTCCTCGATCATGTTCTGACCGAAGATCAGCAGATCGGTGCCGTCATGAGAACGCGCGCCAGAGCCCACCTTTGAACGCATTCCTGCAACTCGGGAAGCCTCACCCAAACTCCAGTTGACATCACGGGAGTGATCCTCGTTACTGGGTGATCGTCGATGTCCACTGTTGCCAGACCATACCGGACACTCCGGGCCGACCTCGGCCTGTTATACGCTGCCGCCGTCTGGGGGGCCACGTTTTTCATGGTCAAGGACGCCCTGGCCGGTATCGACCCGGTCATTCTGGTGGCCTACCGGTTCCTGCTGGCCGGTATGATCATGCTGGTTTTTCTGTTGTTTACCGGACGATCGGTAGTCAAAGATATCGGTCACGGACTGATACTTGCCGTCCTGTTGTGGCTCCTGTATGTGCCACAGACGATCGGACTTAAATTCACGACCGCCTCCAACTCCGGCTTTATCACCGGGCTTTTTGTTATCTTCGTGCCGATCTTCATGCGGACCGTATTCCACCGGCGCCCCTCGGTCATGGAATGGGCGGCGTCGGGGGTAGCACTGGCGGGCCTCTGGATCCTGACCGGCGGGTTGACAGATATCAACACCGGTGACATTCTTACCCTTGGGGCCGCTGCGACCTACGCCTTACATGTGCTTTACGCCGACCGTTATCTCAAGGCGGGCGCCGACCCGCTAATCATAAGTTGTCAGCAGTTCCTGATTATCGGCCTGCTCAGTCTGATCGCGGGAGTCGTCTTCAGGCTGGACTTCGCCATCCACACCGCGTCGGCCGGCTGGACCGCCCTTTTTCTGGCCCTCTTTCCGACCCTTTCGGCCTTTGTCATTCAGATGTGGGCCCAGAAGATCACCACGCCGGTGAGGGTCTCCCTGATTTTCGCATTTGAGCCGGTCTTCGCCGGTCTGTTCGCCTGGACCCTGGGCGGCGAGACCCCGGTGCTGCATCGCGCCCTGGGCGGCCTGTGCATATTCGCCGCGCTGGTGCTGTCGGGCTTGCCCACTCCGAGGATAAAGCGCTGACCCAACCTTGAGTTGTGCAGGCCGTTAACAGAACCGGTTAATCATAGGTCACACGACGAATCATCTTGTAACTGCTCATGCCCCACACGACAGTAACCCTTTTCCGGTTGACCTGAGGATCACCTTAGGGTAGATTGATTCCGGCATAACTCAGGTCGGGTAACACCTGTGAATGGTAGAAGAAACCAGGTCGGGAGCCTTGCAGCCGGCAGACTATCGGTAAGCCGCCGGGACTTCCTCGTGGTCGGCGCCCAGGCCCTGGCCGGAGCGGCACTGTCTGCCCCCGTGTTCTGGCTCGACGGGTGTGCATCGCCGCCGCCGCTGACCGACCGATCCATTCCCCGGGTGCTCGCCGACCTCCACGTACACGCCGGTATCAACCAGTGGAACCGCCGCACTCCGCTGGGCATCCGCTATCCCGGAATTGTCCGGCTGGCCGAGATCGCTTTCAACCGATCCGGTATGAACTGGAAGGATTGCTATGACGCGGGCGTGGACCTCACTTGCGCCACCCATTTCAACATGTTCGACGAGTGGCTGTCGATGCCGACCGACCCCGACCGGGAGGCTCCCACCCACACTATCCGGATGCTCGACCAACTCGAGGCCGAATTGGCCGGTGACGCCGCCCCTTATGCGCGGCTGGCGACCGATCCGCAGCAATTGAGGTCCCTGCTGGCCATACCCAAAGGAAGCCGACAGTGGCGGGTAGCGGTGGTTCACACGATCGAGGGTGGTCACGCTTTGGGCGGGCGGTTGGAAGTTGTCGAACCGCTGGCCCGGCGCGGGGTGGCCATGATTGGCCTGACCCACTTCTTCAACAAGGGCGTAGCGACTTCGGCTAACGCCTATCCCTTTTTCCCGGACGCGAATTCATCCTGGCCGGAACAAGGACTCAGCGGCTTCGGCCGTGAGTTGATTCAGGAAATGGAGCGGTCGGGCGTAATCGTCGACGTCATCCACGCCACGACCACGGCCATTGAGGACATCCTGACGACAGCCCATCGCCCGCTGGTAGCCACCCACAGCAGCGCCCGCACGCTCGGTGACCACCCCTACGGCCTGATGGACGAACACATTCAGGAGATCGCGCGCGGCGGCGGGCTCATCGGCGTCATTCTCGACCCCTACCTGCTTTCGAACTACGCCACCCTGCACGACGCCGAGTCCGGGGGGACGCTGCGCGATGTCGTCCGCACGATTCGTTACCTCGTTAAACTCGCCGGTCATGAACACGTCGGCATAGGTACCGACTTCGCCGGTTATGTCAGTCCGCCGAGAGACATGAACCGTCTCAGCCAGGTGGGTCGGCTGCGCGCTATGCTCCTCGAAGAGTTCGGCAACGAACAGGTCGTAACCGATATCATGGCCAACAACGCCATCAGATTTCTCAGCCGCAACTGGCAGCCGACGGGTTAGGATGAGACCGAAGCGTCTGAAAACCTCCGGAGTGCTGTTGACACTCGTTTTCGCCGGCGCCGTTACGTCTTTCGGCTGGGATTTGGACGAGCATCGGCTCCTGGCGGACTCCGTCTTCGCAGCCGTGATGCGTCAGTGCAGCATCGGGAACAGCGACTCCACAAACCTGCTTGGCGGCCCGCTCAGATTTGTTGAGGTCGGGAGGTCGTTGCCCGGGGGCCGGTCGTTCGGAGATCAAGTGGCGTCGCTGGCGCAGGACGATTTCGCTCCGGCCCGATTTCACGAACGCGGCCGGAGTATCATGGAGCAGCTGGGGTCGATCACGCCCGTGCTTCTCGATTCGCTATCACGGGGTCAACCATCTGCGCTTTCGGCCGATAACGTGGTCGCGGCCTATTTCCTGTCCCACTATCAGGCCCTGCGAACCGCCAGACAAGTGCGACTGTCGGGAGCCGACATATCCGTCGCTCTGCACGAGGCCCTCAGCGCCGAGGCCCTGGCCCAGGGGTATCTGGCGGACGCATTCGCCGCCGGACATATCCTATCATACAATGGATTCCCTCTTTCGTATCTCCAGAAACGCAACCGGATCGAGGCCCACAACTACCACCGGGATCGCGGCGTCTATGTGATTAATGGCCGCGGCGACGCCTGGCGGACCTTCGGCGACGGTTTGCTTCACTGGTATCCGGCGCCGTATCGCATGGTCTTCGACGCGTGCGAGACCTCGCTCAAGGAAGTCCTGGTCGTATTCTATATTTCGGCCGGTCTTGACCTTCCAGAGTCCCTGTCCGATTGGCTGGAGGATGCTGCCCCGGATGCGTCTCAGCATGAAATCGTAACGCGGTGGCTGGCGGAGCGAAGTGGTCCGGAGTACTATGCAGTCGTACGCCTGCCGTCACTCATGTATCTCCCCATGCCGGTCTCAGCCACCTGGAGTTATCGCACCGATGAGATTGACGATCACGGCGTGCGAAGACATCATCACTACCCTCAACTGCGCGAGATCGGCTTCCATGATCCTGACCTGAGAGACATCGATCAGAATTTCCTGTATTCGTACGAAGCGGTGCCGAACTGGATGGTCCCGCCGCCTCTGCGCGGCGCTTCGCCCACCGTTCCGCACGAACTGATCAAGACCGACCCGGACTGGGCATCGGTACGATGGATACAGAAGCGTACCGCGCCGCCCAGCTACAAGGGCCTTCTCGTTCAGGCGGGCAGCCAGCTTACCATTCGCGAAGGGTATAGACACACGACTGTTTCACTCGGCCTGGGCTACGGCCTCTGGGATGACCTGTTGCTGATCAAGAATGTTTCGGCAGCGGTAACCTACCTGCCCTCGTTTCATCAGACGGAGCGTCACCTCCTGATGGCGTCGTTCGGGCTGGGCGTTGACCTGCCGGGCGAAAGCTGGCCCAAGGCGTTCCGCCTGGAAGGCGGCGCAGCCGTTGGATGGGGAGAAGATTTCGACGATTTCGGCCCGATTTTCGCAATCGGCCTCGACTCGCGCATCACGCCTCTTAACTTCACGTACGCCGGAATCACCTGGCGTCTGAAATACCAGTGGTTTGTGCTGGACTTGCCGGTAAGCGGTCCGGCTTTCGAAATCGTCCTCCAGTAACCGGTGCCGGAGCTGCCCGAGAACTCGTGACCCGCCAGGATAGAGAGCGATATTGCCATGGTCGACATGCGAAAATACCGTCGATTTCTCAGCTCTGATGATTGGGAGATCTACTCGCAGAAGGAACATCCAAGCGACCTGCAACTCAAAGTCCCGCCACCGCCGATCGAGAAACCGTTTCCCGATGACGCCCGGTTGATCGACTTGGTTCTACCGGACCAGCTGTCCGTAGGCAGGGCGCCCCTTCTCGACGTCATCAGGAGACGCGAGAGTCGGCGCAAATTCATGTCGGAACCGCTCGGTTTCGAAGAACTGTCCTTCCTGCTCTGGGCGACCCAGGGAATCCGAAACGTCACCGATCAGGACGGCCGACCGCTGAGATCATATCGAACTGTGCCGTCCGGCGGAGGTCGCCACGCGCTGGAGACCTATCTGGTTATCAGCCGGGTGACCGGACTCGCTCCGAAGATGATTTTGCTGGACGCCGGTCACGTCTGCCAGAACCTGTACCTGGCGGCCGAGGCAATCGGCGCCGGCACGTGTGCGATCGCGGCGTATCGTCAGAAACCGCTCGACGAGTTGATCGGAGTCGACGGCGAGGACGAGTTTGTGATGTACCTCGCCCCGGTCGGCCGGTTGGCTTGAGGAATCACAAGGCACGTTGTGTTAAGCTCGGGACTTCGGAGTCAGCGAACAACCATCTTGACGTGCAGGCTGCTCACGTCTTTCAACCGCTTCCGGAATGAGTCGAATTCGGAGAAATCGGACGGATCGATCTGATAGACATGGTAACTCCGGGTGAGCGCGAGACGGAGCTCGGTGCTGTCACCTGATGCGCGCATGCACATCTCTGCGAACGGATAGAACAGGCTGTCGTCCAGAGGCAGCTCCACCGAATCAACAAGCAAAGCCGTATCCCAACTGACGTTCACCGAATCGAATTCAGTCTCAGGATAATATGTATTAACCGCTACCGCACGGTCGTCCAGGTTAACCACCTGAAAGCCTGACAATTCGACCAGGTCAAACGGCGCAAAATACACGACGTGGCCAATCCGGCGCGCCGGTTTGAACAGGACCGCTTTGACGTAAACGATCACCGGGCGGTCCAGAGCTTCCACGTCTCGGAGTTCATACGACTGGACGGCAAAGCGCTTTCCAGCGCCGGGATAAAGATCTTCTATGAAGCTTCTGGTCTCGTCGTTGTTAAGAGTAGGCAAAACCCGTCTTAAGTGCTGAGCGAAGACACCCGTGGCCGCCAGTTCAGATGTGAAGGTCACGCTCAGGTCAGCAGCCACGTGATAGTCCGTGATCCGACCACGTGTGTTCGCCTGACTGCTCCAGAAGGGAGTCCGCCACAACCGGCCCCCGCCGGGCGTGCCGGCCAGTACATCGACATTCCTGTCCATCAGTGGCAGTTCACCGTAAGGGCAAACATCACAGGTGGGATCAAGCCACACCGTGTCACCGCCCACCACCGCCACCGAGATAACATGATTAAATCCGAACTCAGGAAAGTTCGGGTCGATCGGAAGCAGCTGTCGCGTCTGCACAAAAACCGGATACGCCTGGAGACCGAGATTCCTGAGCCGTGAGACCAGGAGCGTCGCCATGTCCTTGCAATCTCCGAAGCCGCGCTCCTGGGTCATGCGAGCGGAGTAGGGACGCCATCTGCCCAGACCGACTTCAATAGCCACGTACCTGACGCCGCGGCGGACGTCATCGAAGCAGGCGCGGACGGCTTCGTGAGACACAGCGGCGCCAGGAAGCGCCCGCGGTTCGCCGTTGGCAAGATATTGGCCCTCGTAAAGTTGAAGTAATGATTCGCCCACCGCCGCCCAGGAACTACCATCGAACACGTACTTCTCCAGTTTGAATCGCACCGGGGTGATTGCCAGCCGGGCCGGGTCGATGGCTCCCGGAGGAATGTGGTCGATGTCCTCGAGGGCCGGCAGATCGGTTAGTCTCCAAGTGTAGCGGCTCGCGTCGCTGCTGATCTCAGGTCCCCGGCCGGAGGCCAGGCCATAGCTCTTGTAGCGAAGATCCAGATTCTTCGCGTTGACAACCGTGTATTCAGCGCTCAGGACGGGGATCGTACTCTGAAACACCGCTCCGCCAAGGAAGAAGAGCGACTCTGATTGTGTGACTGATTCGTACTCGACCGAGTAGGGGTAGACCTGAGCCTGAAAGGTCCCGTCGTACCAGCAGTTGTCCTCATAGATAGCTATCCGGTCATAGCCGCAGGTCTTGGCTAAATCACCCTTGTTGCGTTCGTAGATAACCTTGCCGGTGGCGTCTCGCACTTTAACTGACAGTGCCATCGGCGATGCTCGTAGAACGCCCCGCCCTTGGGTATTTCTCCCGTCTGAGCCGACGCCATCGGAGCGAACGACGTGACCGGTAGAAAAAGGACGGCCGCTGCAAGTCTAACGCTCTTCATCCGTGACGTCTCTTAATTCGAAGCCGCTGCCAGCGTGGCCACGACCTCATCCTCCCCGGCGCGCGCCACCCGGCCGAAAAACTCCCGAAGCATGGTGTAGGCTACAGGCAGGAACTCCGGCCTCTCGATTTTCAGGATTGACTGCACCACCACGCTCGAATCGGTAGCTTTGGTTTCCCGGTAGAATGAGGCTCCGACAATTCTGTCGGACGTGTCCGCCGGCAGCTCGTACCGTATCACCGAGTCATGCACCAGGATTTCAACCACGTTCTCATACGTAAAGGGATAGGTGAAGTCAACCGGGAAGAACCGTTTCTGCTTTTCAAACGGGTTGGTCCGGTAGGCATAGCCCACGGGCTTGATCAACAAGTTATTGTCCAGCCGCGTAACGAGATCGCCGGTTGAGAAATCCAAGTTCAGAACAAAGCTGCCGGCCGAATCCAACCGGCACTCGTATTTGCCTAACGTAGGCTCTGCATCCAGACGCTCCATAAAGTAATCGTCTATAAACTCCTCCGGCGTTATCCGTTCATACCGATCAGCATAGTGAGAAGCATAGTAACCGCTGAAAGTACAAGTCGTGCTGCAAGTAACCACCGCGTCGGCATCCACTACCATGATCGAGCGATCGACCCGGTCCGAAGTGACGTTGCGGCTGAGGATCTTAACCAACTGAGACTGCTTGCCGTCCACCAGCAGCCCGCCGTCGGCGAGACAATTGGGGGGAAGAACTCCGTATGGAGACAGGCGGCTCGAGCAGTCGATGAATTCGTACTCGTTACCGAATTGGGCGAAGCAAATGAGGTAATTAAACTGACGCAAGTCAGCGTACCCGGCGTCGAATTTGGCATGATCCCGAGTGCTGATCACCACCGGCCAGGCCGGAATGTCTACAGCCTGGTGCATCCTGACCAGCAACAGATTCTTCTCCTCGCCGCTACCGCTTTTGGTTTCCATAAGTTCGGACATGCGCTCGTGGGCAAAATAGCGGCTGGTGTAGTCGAAAACCGTCCGGTATCCCCCTGCCAAGAAGTCATATATCGCACGCGACTTCTCTCGCGGCGTCACCATCCCTGCGGTAACCTGCTCGGCCAGGCGTTTCGCATCCTTCTCCCGGTTGCAATACTCATCGAAGTACTTCTGGAGATGCTCCCCCTTGGTCTCCCAGCTTTCCCAGTAATCATAAGTGAAACCCCGGTGTTCGTAGCTGACGATTTGAAAACGAAGCGAGGAACGATAGTCGTATTCCGAGCTCATATACGGTTCGTCAGTAATCGGCGGGAGGCTGTTCTGCTCCCAGGTGAAGGTCTTGATCGTTTCTCCCTTCCTCAGGTCGCCGTGGATATCAAGCCGTTCATCCACCGACGGATTTCGAAGGCCCGGCGGCACGTTCTGATAGAGAACGTGGTAGACAAAACCGCTGGGAATAGCAACTGAGAAAGTCGACTTCAGAGTGTAAATATCGGTCTGGAAGTACCATGGCTGCAGGTACCAGAACCTCTCATTGAGGAGGGTGTAACTATACTCAATTATGCAGCCGGCCTGCAGGGCCGGAAACGTGAACACCCTTTCCCGGTAATCTCCGGCCTCCTTGGTGAAAATCGCATCGTCTTGAACTTTGTGCTTTCGATCGTCCGGTGTAACGGTATGGGCCTGAAATTTCTTCACCTTGTCGTACTCCCGGTGCCAACTGATCGACTGGTCCCCCACCCGATCGGCCCCGGCCTGAGTCAGGATTTTGATACGATAGTGATACTTCGTCACTACATTTCGCTCCTTGACCTCGAGGTGGGCCCGACTGAAAATAACCACCGCATCGGCCTCGCGATAGTCGGCTGGCGCGCCGATCTCCCACTCCTCATTGGTGATCTTCCCGAATTTCGGGTCCTTGTCGGCCAGCGACGAACCCGCTGCCAACAGTACCACGATCCCGCACAATCCCAGTCTGCTGATTGAAATCATAGCGCACTCCCTCTAAGAAGTTGACAATCACACGCGCTTATTGATGACAGGGTGCGTCCCCCGCGGAACATTCCACCCATGTGCAAGTTTGAGGCGTGGTCCTGCCCCGCAGGTTCCGGCCATTTGCTCTACCCGCTATTTTACATAACACAGTCTCCCTTGTCAACTATCAAAACGCCCGAAGCCGAAGTCATGGGCTGCGGCGGCACAGCTCCACCTGGGCCAGGGCCGACGTGACGGCGTGCTCGACCCGCAGGGTCCAGCGGCCCAGCGTGAACGGACGGAAACCTCTCTCCTGCATCAACTCAATCTCGAACGGCACCCAGCCGCCCTCCGGACCGATCGCGATGGTCACCTGACCCACCCGGGCGTCAAAGACCGAATCCAGGGTGTCCGTGGTTTCCGGGCTGCAAAGAAGTCTCTGAGGCGTTTCTTCAGCTTTCGAAATGAGCCCGTCCAGTTCATCCTCGAAGAAGCGACGGAAACGATCGTGAACCTGCACCGCCGGCAGACGGGTGAGCCTCCCCTGCGCGAGTCCTTCGATCAGATAGGGCAGTTGGTTTCCCGGCTCGATCAAAGGCGACTGGAAGTAGCTCTTCTCCACCCGGTTGGCGCGTATCAGGTGGACCGACCGGACCCCCATCATAGCAGCCGTCAGGAGTACTTTCTTGACGGTCTGCGGACGCGGCAGCGCACAGATCAGATCGATTTCCGGTTTGGAAGTAATTGTCTCGCGCCATTCGTCGCCCTGAAGCTCGACCTCTTCCCCCGAAACCTTCAGGAGCCGCGCCGTCCCAACCGGTCCGTTAAGCACGCCGACTTCGACCGTGTCGCCCTCTCCGAGATTCAGCACGGCGCGAATATGCTCGGCCCGGTGGTCGGACAGCCGATACCTGCCGGCATCAATTCGGTCGGATTCGGTGAGTATAATCAGGTTCATGGCGTGTTTCAGTCAGGTTCGAACGGGTGGCGCAGATCGAAATCGGGTCGGTAACTGTGCGGGCTGCCCAGTTCCTGCACCCAGCCGCGATAGAAACCCAACCGCTCGAATTCCGTGACAACTTCCTCGTATTCCTCCGGGTGCAGCGTGCGTCCCAATTTGGGATGGTTACGCACCGCCGGGGTCGGGTAGTATTGCGACATGAGCGAGATATGCACCGACGGCGACAGCTCACCGGCGATCCATCGCAGCACTGCTTTTGAATTCTCCACATGGCCGGGCAGCACGAGATGCCTGATGATCAGGCCGGACTGGATGATCTTGTCATCGTCCAGGAAGATACCGGCCCCCTTCTGGCGGAACATCTCCCGGATCGCGGCGGTGGCAATCCCGGGGTAGTCAGGCGCATCGGAGTACTTGCGGCCGAGGTTCTCGTCCATGTACTTCAGGTCGGGCAGGTAGACCCCCATTGTGCTCTCCAGCGACCGGATCACGTCCACTCTGTCGTAGCCGTTACTGTTGTAGACATAGGTCTCGCGATGACCGCGCGAGTTAAGCGCGTCGATGATCCGGAGCATCTGCGGCACGGAATGCGAGGGCGACACAAACCCGACCCCTTTGGCTCCGGCGCTCAGGATCCGCTCGATTTCGGAAATGACCGTATCCAAATCAGTCAGGGGGTGGCCGCAGGTGTGGTTGCGCGAGATCTGGTAGTTTTGACAGTAAATACACTGCAAGTTACAGTGAGCGAAGAAGATATTACAGATGCCCCGGCGGCCGCTGAACACCGGTTCCTCACCCCGGTGAGCGCAGATCGACGAAATCAGCATCCCGCCGTCTGTCTTACACCAGCCCAGCTTCTCACTCGTCCGGTCAGCCCTGCACTCGCGCGGGCAACAGGCGCAGTTGCGGATGTCGACCAGGCTGCTCCGGTCGACCGGTTGATCCCGCCTGTCGTGTTCGCTCTGCTGGCACATCCCCGGGGTCACTCGTCCGGCGTTTCCGGGACACTCTCCGGCGGCTCCATATCGACCACCTGCCTGACATCAGCCCGGGTAAAGATGTGCGGGGCTCCGCGGTCGACCCCGTGTTCAGGCGTACAGACCAGAAACGACCGCGATTCAAAGATCGCCACCACCAGCTCAGGGGGGCCGTCCGGAGTCAGATGCGCACAAGGCTGTCCGACTTCGATATACAGCGGCGGCTGCCACCGGTGACCGGAGTTGACCCGGATCGCTTTTATGCGC
>SMTZ1_10017309_pt1 | contig 19227 bp, 24 predicted proteins | sample DeeMarSWOR136_30_FD_25667 | JGI IMG/M metagenome (IMG submission 25667)
CCCACTCAAACAGTAGATGCGGCCTTGAGAAATGGGGCGTGGCCTCGGAATGAAAAAGCATAGCTCCTTCACAATCGCGAACATTGAATCATCACTTCACGAGCAAAGCTTAACTATACCACCAGCAAAGCTGGTGGGTTTTGGAAACTACTAAGAAGGTGGGAAAATCGCTTTAAGAAACATATATTTCGTTTCAAGTAGAAAAACCCATTACGTAGGAGGCTTGAAAGATGAAAAATAGTAGAAGAATTCTGTTCATGGGGTTGTGTTTCACTTTTCTTGTGGCCTTATTGGCTGGCCCAGCTATTTCAGCAGAACGTATGACGATTGTGGGCACCGTCAACGATGACTACCAGATCGTGACTGCCGATGAAAAAGTCTACGAAGTTGCTGAGACTGTGAAAGGGGACGAGGTGGTGGAACTCGTGGGCAAGAAAGTCAAGGTGACAGGAACAGTTGAGGAGTCGGAAGGGACGAAAATATTCACTGTGATGGCATATGAAGTTGTGGGGGATTAAGATCCCATGCCGTCGGAAATATTTTAATTGAGCAAAGGGGGAAGCGTTTTCCCCCTTTTAATTTAGTGCCCTCCCTTTCTGCCTTCACTGGAGAAAGCGTTTCAAGAAAGGACCCCTTGAATGCCTGATGCGCCAGTTTTCGTTTTTCTCCATGCCATGGAAGGCCAAACAAAAAATGCAGCCAGGGTCCGTTTGATATTTTCTATGAGCGCCTGTGGGTTTAGGGCCTCAACCCGGATTCGAATAATCTTCTTGCGGGTCCTAAACCGCATTTGCGGTTCTCAGTCTGGGACTAAGCTTTAAGGAGTTTGTCTAATGTCAGGTTACATGAACGGTTTCTTGGCTGTGATGAATATTCATACCTCTGCGGACCTGGTCCGCATCGTATTGAGATACCACGTGCATGATCATTGAGGTTTTTAAATCTTCCATTTGAAAGGAGTTCATTAATAAATGAGAAAAGATGCCGATACAGATCGTAGCTCCCATAACCCGCCATGGGGCGTTCTCTCCTGCATAGATCTTTATGACTGCGATGCGAAGACCATTAGAAACGCAGAAAAGATAAGACAATTCGTCATGGAGCTTTGCCATCTCATCGAGATGAAGCGCTTCGGCGAGACCCAGGTGGTCAATTTCGGTGAGGAAGAGCGTGTCGCAGGTTACTCTATGACCCAGCTTATAGAGACTTCCCTTATCTCAGCCCATTTTGCCAATCTCACAAACACAACCTATTTGGATGTGTTCAGCTGCAAAGTCTACGATCCTCAGAAGGTGGCTGACTTTGCAAAAAAATTTTTTAAGGCCAAAGATTTTAACCTACACGTAGTGGAACGCAGATAAGGCCAGGGGCAATGCAGATCCCTGCAAAACGTCGCGGGGGTTGCAAACGCTGTGCATTTTCAGCGCAATGACAGGCGGCCAAGAAAGGGAGTAAAGGATGCGAAAATCTTTAATTACGGACCTGGAAGCATGCAAGAAATTGTGGAATAGCCTTATCCCAGCCAAAAACCTCTTTGACTTGTGGGAGTTTCGGTTGTGTTTTCAACGCCACTTCCTTCATAAGCCCCACTTCATTTTGTTGGAAGATCGTAAAGGTATCGCCGGGATGCTTCCCCTCTCCTATGTGGAAGACCTAGACATGTTTGTGTTCTTTCCGGGAGAAACATGGAGGGGCAAGACTTGGATTGAACGGAACCCCATTTATTTGAGGGAAGAAAGTCTTCTTTCCGCGTTGCCCTCTTTTTGCCCTGAAAGGACCTATTTGAGATACATGGAAGTGTTGGATGAGGCCTACTCTCCAGACCTGGTGATAGATGAAATCGGCTATGTGCTCTACCCCCCCAACATCAATTTTGACCTGACTGTTTATGGCCAGAGGTTTTCCAATAAGAAATTCAAGGCCATTATGAAGGTGATCAAAACATTCGGTGGTGCGTACAGTGCCCTTCACCTGAACAGGTTGGACGACCTTGATGTCCTCATAAACATGAGCCTTCAACACTTCGGACCCGCTTCGTACTTGTATGATCGGAGATTCAGAGACGGATTTCGAGAGTTGATCCATTCTCTATATGATAAAGGGTGGCTCCGCATGATGAGCCTGGAGATTGATGGAAAAACGGCCGCTGTTGATACAGGAGCGTTGTTCGGAGGGACTTACACGGTTTTTCTCGGAGGAACCCATCCCGACTTCATGGGCGTGGCAAAAGTCATGAACATGCATCATATCGAATTCGCCTGTCAAAAAGGTATTCAAAAGGTAGATTTCCTTTGTGGAGATTTCCACTGGAAAAAGTTATGGCACTTGGATCCTGAGCCGCTCTATAAGTTTGTGAGCCCTTCATTGAGATTTGGAGAAGAAACGGATCAGGTACTGCATAACATCTTTCCTCACATGACCATGGAAGAACGGAGTGCCACTTGAATGGGGAGATGAATGGACCTGTCCCTGAATAATGACCCTGTAGTCGTCGTTGGGACCACACCCGATTATGTGGCAAGGATATATGGCAGCTATCCGGAAGCCGCCCTCTTTATCCTTGATCCCCGCTTTAAGGATGATCCCTGCTTGACGGACCTTGATTCAGCCATTCTTCTTTTCACTCCCCTTGATCATTTTGATGAAGTTTTAGGTTCCTTGAATCGACGTTTGTCCGTCAAAGGGCTTTCTCCGCGAGGCATCGCCTGTTTTGACTGCGACTCTCTCATTGTTGCTAGCCATTTGGCTCACCATCTTGGGATGCCATTTCCTGCGTCAGAGGCCATCATTCATGCCAGAAATAAACTGGAATCGAGAAGGATATGGAGCGAGTCTGGCGTGGCTTGCCCCCGGGCTGTCCTCGCTTCGAACCTTAGGGAGTCTCAGGAATTTTTCCGCTCTGTGAGACAACATGTTGTGCTAAAACCGGTTTCGGGCAGTGGGAGTGAACTCCTTTTTCATTGCATGGACGAAACAGACATTGAAAAATCTGTTCAAATATTGGAGGAGCAACTCCCCAGGAGGAGATCAAATCCACTTTTCAAACCCATACCCGGTACCACAAAGGCGGCTCCTCTCGATCCGTGCCTGTCTTGGATTGTGGAAGAGTATGTGCCAGGCCCTGAATTCAGTTGTGACTTCCTGCTTCAGGACAGGGACATTACCATTCTCAGGGAGACGGGCAAGGTAAAGGCCCCTGATCAGACATTCGGCTCTATACTCGCCTACACATTTCCGCCCTCCTATCCAGATCAGTTCACGGTTCGGAATCTCTCCCCCGGCCTTTTAAAGGCTTCGAGGGCCCTCGGATTTACCTGGGGCCACTTCATGGTGGATTTCATCATTCAGAATGGCCAGCCCGTTGTCTTAGAAATGACGCCCAGGCCGGGCGGTGACTCCATTCCCGATCTTGTAAAAATGGCCACGGGCTACGATCTTATTGGAAGGTATTTGGACATGGTCTGCGGCAGGGTAAGGAACTCCACATTCTTGCCCCTGCCCTCTGAGCCATTTGCAAGTGTCCATCTTTATGCGCCTAGGGAAGGCATCATCAGCCACCTTGATGTATCCCAGATCCTTTCCCTGCCCTGGGTAAAGGGAGTGGTCCTCAAAAAGAATGTGGGGGACAAGGTCAATCTCCCCCCTCATGACTATGACAATCGGCTTCTGGGTTACTGTATCGCCTCAGTAAACCCGTCGTGGGATATGGTGGCAATCCATAGGACCATTCAAAAGCGACTCCAGGTGTCTGTCAAAACCTGTTGGCCATCATCTGGGAACTAGCCTCATGTCTCACATCTCAAGATTAAACCGCTATTTCTTGGAGGCGATCAAGCGTCGTGAAAGGCTCCTTCCAAAGGCGAATCTTCAAGAATATTTGAAGACCATGCTGGATAAGAGAGAATTGCTTTTGGAGAGTGCCCAGCGGTTCGGTACCCCGCAGTATTTCTTTGATGAGCCCTCCCTCACACTCAGGATAACCCAGTTTAAGGCGGCCTTTTCCAGATGCCTTCATCGGTATCGACTTTTCTATGCTATGAAAAGTAACTCCTTCCCGGGCATTTGCAGGCGGACGGTGGCGGAAGGCATGGGCCTCGATGTGTCAAGCGGATGGGAGCTCTCCATGGCCCTTGCCACGGGCAGCAAAGAAATCGTCTTCAGCGGGCCTGGAAAAGCGGATGAAGAACTCATGCTGGCCGTTGAAAACCGCTCACGGGTGACCGTGCTTTTGGACAGCTTTGGTGAACTTCAAAGACTGTCTGAGATCTTGAAACGGCAAAACGTCAGGACAAGTCCCTTGAGAGCCGGCGTCCGTGTCCAGCACCTGGGAAATTGGAACAAATTTGGTATCCCGTTGATGGACTTATCTCTCCTGTTGGAAAAGGCGAGAGCCGTGGAGGGATTGAAGCCTTGTGGCATCCAGTTCCATACAAGTTGGAATCTGGATCCGAACCCGCAGATTAACATGATGCGTAGAATCGCTAAACACTTAAGCCGAGAGGTGGATCCTAACGTAAGCGCGTCCCTCCAATTCCTGGATATCGGGGGTGGCTTCTGGCCCGAACAGGGTGAATGGCTCAATCCCCAAAATACCCTCAAAGGCAAGCTCATCGAACTCTTAGATCCTGATGCGCCACCAAACGCCAAGCACTACTACCGCAAGGCCACCCCCATCGATCAATTCGCAAGGGAAATAGCCGCTGCGCAGTCACGGCAACCCCCTCCCCTGCCCGGTCTGGAACTGTGGATGGAGCCGGGAAGATGGATCTCTACGCCGGCCATGCATATCCTACTCAGAGTTTTGGACAAGAAGGACAGCCGCACCGTAATCACAGACGGTGGAACGAATCTCTTGGGCTGGGAGCGCCCTCTGGCCGAGTTCATTCCTGTCATCAACCTTACCAGACCATCTTTCAGAGAGGAAACCACAAGGGTTTTCGGCTCCCTGTGCACACCATACGACATATGGGGGTATTCCTCGTTTGGAGAGGAAATTGGCGCCGGCGATATTCTCGTGATTCCGGACCAAGGGGCCTACACCTATTCCCTTAGACAACAATTTATCAAGCCCAGAGCCAGGGTGATCCGATATGATGGAAATACCTTGGAGGAAGTGGAGAAGGAGGAAATTTGGGATCAGAAACATGCACGGGCGAGTTGAAGCAACGCACTGGCTCCGATGACGTGGATGCCCTGTTGCGAGCCTACGAACGTCTCGCCCCTTTATATGATTTCTTCTTTGGAAAAACGCTGGACAGAGGTCGAAGGGTAGCAGTCCGTGCCACGAACGGGCGGGCACGCCGCGTCCTGGAGGTGGGCGTGGGCACAGGCATTTCTCTTCCATTTTACCGTTGCGACCATGAGGTGACGGGTGTTGACATATCCCCACAAATGCTGGCAAGGGCCCGTGAACGGGTCACTGCTCTCAACCTCACACATGTGAGGGATTTGCTTGAAATGGACGCTTCCCATTTGAACTTCCCGGACAACTCCTTTGATGCGGTCATAGCCATGTATGTCATGCCTGTTGTCCCGGATCCGGAGAAGGTCCTTCGGGAAATTGAGCGTGTATGCACCCCAGGAGGGAAGGTCATTATCGTTAACCACTTCGCAAAGCAAAATGGTCTTCGTGGAAAGCTGGAAAGGCGGCTCGTTCCGATCTGTGAGTTCCTGGGCTGGCGGATAGATTTTTGCCTGGATCAGATCGTTTCGTGCACATCACTGAACCTGCGGAGAATTCAAACTCTGGGGCCGTTCGGCTTGTACACGCTATTGCAACTGAGCAAGTAGGGAATCATTTTTTTGACTTTAGTTACCACATGGAACACTAAGGTGTATAAGACAGTAGTCCGAGGCTTGTTTTTTACGACAACAACGCCTTGAAAGCAACTGGAAAAATCCGCTGCTTTATTCTGTGGCGGAGTTCATTGGGGGAAATGTAAATAGAGATGAAAAGAGCAGACACAAGAGAACTTACTATTCGCGGCATAATCCTCCCTATCGAATGGGACAAACATGGTCACGTAACGGGCATCGGGATAGGAACTGAAGATGACAAGGAATATATTATCCTTCTCGACAAGGTAGGAGAGAAATTATTCAAATTGGTGGATCAAAAGGTGGAAGTTACAGGCATTGTGAAGAAGGTGTATAATGATCTTGTACTCACTGTTCTCAATTACGCCTTATTAGTGGACGATACCACTGAAAACCACGCCTAAGAAAAACTGCAGTGGCTTCATTGGACAACGGTTTTTTGCATTTTCCGGGCTAACCCGCCACAGCCCATTGGCGGGTAAAATGCCACCCCCATGTGTTGTCTCATTTCAAATCCGAGCGTCACTTTAGGGGCCACAAATATGGCAGGACCAACAGAATGAGAGCAAAGACAACCAGAGTGAGTGGGACACCCACCTTCAAATAATCAACAAAGCGGTATCCGCCCGGGCCCATAACCAGAATATTGGCAGGATGGGATATGGGGGTCATAAAGCTGGCCGAGGCGGCCATAGCGATCCCCATCATCAGGGCGTGAGGCGAAATTCCCATATTCGTTGAAGTGCTGAGGACGATGGGCGCCATGAGTACGACAAGGGCTGCCGTGGGGATAAAACAGGTGGCAAGGAAAGTGAGTCCGACTAAGCCTCCCATAAGTGCAACCGGCCCGAAGGGCCCAGCCATTGAAACAACCCCTTCTGCAAGAAGCTTGGCTGCACCTGTCTTGTGCAGTGCCGTTCCCAATGGCAACATACCCGCAATAAGAAACACAGCCTTCCATTCAATGAAACGGTAGGCCTCTTCCATGGTGAGGCACCGCGTAAGTACCATCAAAGCGGCCCCCACAACGGCAGCAATGTAGATAGGTATCCAACCCAGAACGACTGGCAAAAGCACGCATCCCATAATTAATGCGGCCACTTTCGCTCTCTTAAGGCGAGGGGCTTCCTGAGCTTCCTGGGTCAGCACAAGAAAATCGGGCTCGCGTCCCAGCATACGTAACCTGTCCCGAGGCCCATATAGCAGCATGGCATCCCCAAAACGCAGGGCCATATCCCGCAGGTCAGATCGATAGAAGTGAAGCTGCCGCAAAGTCTTGCCCACCAGGGTTGTGCGCGGTGAAAGGACGGCCTCAACAAGACCGATTCGCGCCGACTCCAGCAGACTCATATCCGGCAAGGCTTCTCGTTCGATCTCCAGACCCTCGAGTCCCCTTAAAATAGACAGATCCTCCTGTCTCCCCAACATGATGAGTCGATCTCCCGCCTGCAGCTCTTCCTCGGCCCCCGGCAATGGAATCGTCATCTCACCTCGAATGATACATAAGACCATCATGCCGAGCGCATCCCCCAACCGCGTTCCCCTCATTGTCTTACCCACCAGCGTGGAAGAGTCTGGTAATCGCATGAGCAAAAGGCGTTCTTGTAGGTGATATTCATCAGATAAATGGGCCATCGAGACCTGGCTGAATTCACCGAGACCGGAAATGCCTTTCAAAGCTTCCAGACGCTCAAGCGAACCTTGAACCAACAGCTTGTCATCTGTCATAAGGACTTCATCCTGCAGGTTAGTTCGTCTAGGTCTCCCTTGGCGAAGAATAGCCAATACGTTCACGCCATAGCGATTTCGAAAACCGATTTCGTTAAGTGTCTTGCCCACAAGGCTCGAACTATTACCCAACCACATCTCTATCGTATGGATATCTTTTGAAAAGAGCTGTTCCATATCAATGGGGTCTTTTTCGACGGCCAATTCCTGCCAGCTATTGAGCTCGTTCATCCGTTCAAGCCTTCCCTCCACAATCAAACGATCTCCCGCCTGGATGACTGCTGAAGGATCCGGGGCCAATTCTGTTCGATCATCCCGTATAATGCCCAGGACATGCAGGCCGAGGACCGAACCCAATCTGCTCTCCACCAGGGTCTTATTGGCCAGCACCGAATCCGATGGAACACGCAGAAGAAACATTCTTTCCTGTAGCTCATACTGCTCCCTCAGGTCTTGATGGCCAGCCGTGGAGGATTCCTTTGCCACATCTCTCGCGGGCAATAAACGGCGACCGATCAAGGCGACGAAAGTCGTCCCCGCCACCATAATGGTCAACCCTATGGGGGTGTAATCGAAAAGTCTGAAGGGTGTCAGCCCGGTGTCGCGCAGCGCATTGCTCACCAGGATGTTGGGAGGTGTCCCGATGAGGGTTGTAAGTCCACCCAGCAAAGAGCCATAGGCCAAGGGCATCAGTAACCTGGAAGGGGGGAGGCCCGTCTGGCGAGAAATGTCCATGACCACAGGCAACATGAGTGCAGCCACAGCCACGTTGTTCATAAAGGCGGACATAACACCCGCGCTCAACATGATGACCATGACGATCAGAAGCTCTCGACGGCCTGCCATGCGCAAGACATAGCGGCCAATGATATTTCCCACCCCGGTTCTGGTGAGGCCTCCACTCAGGATAAAGACGGCCCATACGGTTACCACCGCCGGGTTGCTAAAACCTGAGAGGGCCTCATTTGGGCTGATCAATCCTGTGAGCGCAAGACATCCAAGCACCAACAGCGCCACCACTTCCATGGATACCCACTCGGTAACCAGGAAGACGATGGCCGCTCCCAAAATAAAGAGCACAAGGGCGATTTGCATTGTCATAGCATACTGGGTTTTTTAGCAAGTGGCCAGGGGCCAGTGATTTTTGACAGTGCAATAAAATCCATTTCCAAATGTTTGTCAAGGCGTTCTCCCGAAGGCGAAGCCTAGAAACAGACAAGGCGGTATTCTGAGTTGCGTTTTTTTTCTGTTGCCGGATCCATAAGTTCTTTTTATTATTGGGGGCCGCAAGAAAACCCCCTTTGTGGAGGTCAAGATGAGATCCATTCTTGTCGTATCAGGAAACGAAGAGGTTTTCCGTACGATTCATTCCAGTTTTCATGCTGAGTACAGGCTTGGAAGCGCATCGAGCAGTCAGGCCGCCTTGGATATACTCGGCAAAAAGCGTTACGATTCTATTTTTTTTGACATTGGGCTGCTGCAAGGGGCAGTGGAAGGTGACCCATATGGAGCTGCCCTAGAGCCGTTCTGGCGTATGTACCCAAGTATCAAGATCATCATTATGACCCCTAAAGGGATGATTAGAGAAGCTGTGAGGGCAGTAAAGGCAGGTGCGAGTGATTATGTGACCTACCCTATCGTTGCAGAGGAGGTAAAACACATAAGCGAAACAGTCATGGAGTCTACCATTGTTCAGTCGGAACTTGAGTATCTGCGAGATCAATTCTGGGAACCAGAGACCTTAGAGATCGTACAGACGAAGAATGCCCATATGAAAGAGGTATATGACAAGATACGCTCCGTCGCGCCAACCAAAAGTACAGTTCTGCTGATGGGCGAAACGGGAACAGGCAAAGGCGTACTTGCCAATCTCATTCATCAGCATAGCAACCGAAGGAATGTCCAGTTTATCGGCGTACACTGTGGGGCCATCCCAGACACATTGCTGGAAAGCGAGCTTTTTGGACATGAAAAAGGGGCCTTCACGGGGGCTATCAAAAGAAAGCTTGGGAAATTTGAGATTGCCCGTGGAGGAACCATTTTCCTGGATGAAGTTGGAACAATCACAGCATCAGCACAAATTAAACTATTACAGGTATTGCAAGATGGCACTTTTCAACGCGTCGGAGGAGAAGAGACCCTTGATGCGAATGTTAGAGTGGTCGCAGCCACAAATGTGAATCTAAAGGAAATGTGTGAGGAGGGGAAGTTCAGGAAAGATCTCTATTACCGATTAAATGTGTTTCCCATTGAAATTCCTCCGTTGAGGGAGCGGCCGGAGGATATCCCGCATCTTGCCGAAGGATTTCTGAAAAGGCTTAATATGTTTAACACAAAGGAGATCTACCACATTGATACACAGGTGCTAGAAGCATTTAGGCATTACGCGTGGCCGGGAAATATCCGGGAATTGGAAAACCTCATTGAGAGGGCTTATATTTTAGAGAATTCCCCTAGGTTGACTCCTGAGAGCTTCCCGGTAGAATTGTTTGAGTCTGGAGTTTCTTTTACAACCCTGTCGGTAAATTCTTCTTCCACCCTGGCAGAGGTAAGACGCAAGGGCATTGAAAATATAGAGAAGAACTACCTCAAGGAGCTACTGACACGGTTTAGAGGCAAAATAAGAGAATCGGCAGAGGCTGCCGGGGTGACCACCCGTCAGCTCCACAAACTCATGGCCAAGCATGGAATCCGCAAAGAAGAATTCAAATAACCCCGCCTTACGCACGACTGAAGCGACCCCCTCTCCGAGGCGTAGGCTCTCTGAGCCGGAGGCCTAAAGGGCGGGGGGCATCACTTGGAAGTTCGGTCAGACCCATAATTCCATCCCTTCTTGAACAGCAAAACAATCTACCGTACTATTTGCTTCCGTTATTATTTTTTGACAAAGGCTTAGGTACATATCTATTTGCTCGTCCGTGTGGTCGGGATCATGATGGAATATGCCGAACCTCCTCACTTCTGCTTTCATACTAAAATCTGTGGCCGAGTTAAAGGTCGAGTGACCCCAACCTCTGGTTAACCGGTATTCCTTATCCGTATATTGTGCATCATGCAAAAGAAGATCAGCACCTTTGCAAAAACTAACGTAGCCGTTTGACTCTAAACTCCTCTCGTGCATGAAATCCAGCTCGTGATCAGTAAAAAACACAAAAGCCTTCCCCTCCTCCATAATTTTAATCCCGTATGATCCATTTGGATGATTCAATCGTATAGGAACCACTTCGGCTGAACCGATGATCCTCTTCTCTGGATCACCCTCTGTAAAGACGAAATCGGCCTTCATGGCGTCGAATCGGACAGGAAAATAGGGCGCTTCCATTTGATGTCTCAAGTAGTTTCGCAAAGACCTTTTGGCCCGAGGACCTCCCCTCACATGGATCTTATACCTCTCCAGATATGCGGGTCTAAAAAATGGAAAACCCATGAGGTGATCCCAGTGCGCATGGGTAAGGAATAAATGAATTATCGTAATGTTTTCCTCTTTTATGAGTGCCTTCCCCAAATTTCTGATGCCCGAGCCAGCATCAAGAATGATAACCGACCCGTCATTGAGCCTTACCTCTACACAGGTCGTATTGCCGCCGTATTTTATGGTGTTTGGACCTGGTGTTGGCAATGATCCCCTACAACCCCAAATTCTTATTTTCATAGGAAAACGCTCCTTATGACGAATGAACGCCTCTAAAAAGTCCTGAGATCCACCAGTTACCCGTTGTCAACGCAACAAATATGCCAGTCTGCTTAGTGAAATCAAATTTCTAATCTTCATGATTGTCCCTTCACTGAAATCAGAACTAAGAATTTCGAGATCCGTTCAGGGGTGATTTGTAACACACATACTAATCCAAAAAAAGTGCAAACGGAACTCCTTGTATCGATTTTCCAAGGCATTTCAGGAAATTAGGCCTTCTTACTAGTATTTTCTGGGGTAAATCACTTCTTTTCAGGCCGAAATCGGAGCGGCAAATTCTGATCCTTTTCCTTTTAAAATCAAAAGTTGTAAGATATCAAACGGCTATCATTTTGGCATAGGTGTTGCTTTTCCTCGTAGAAATAAGATGAAAGCGAGAGTCTCAAAATAGTTATGGGTAGAAGATTTCGTCATGTCTCCAAAATCATTTTCTCCCTTGTATATCTGCTATGGTTCCTTGCCTCAGTCACCCATATGGGGTGTTCGAAAATCCTTATAGGGAACAAAGAACCGGTGGGCAAAAAATGGGTCTGCGATAGGACCGCCGACCATGCCATGGAGCGGTACGATTACGAGGCAGGCATTTCTCTTCATGAACGGCTTTTGGTGGAGCAACCGGAAAATGCACTCGCCCTGTATCATCTAGGATATGCATATGGCCGAACTGGAGATCATTTTAAAGAGGCTTTCTGCTATGAAAAGGCTATTGCCTTGGGTTTCAGAAGCGACCAAATCTACTTTAATTTAGGCATGGCCTACGGAGAGCTGAATCAGTTACAGAAATCCACTGTTGCCTTCAAAAACGCCTTGGAAATAGATCCCAACAACGCTGATTATCACTTCGCTCTTGCCATGGCCTTGCTAGAAAACATGGACAAAACAGGGGCAGAAGAGGAATTCCTAAAAGTCCTAGAAATTGAGCAGACGCACGTGGTAGCCCGTTTAATGCTAGTTTACATCTACGTTGAGTGGGGTGAAATGCAAAAAGCGGCCGAACGAATTCGGGAGATCCTGGAAATAGATCCGACGAACGAGGAGGCACGGAAGATTCTCGAAAGGATGCAACAAAATTAAAACCAACCTTGCTTCCTTGCCGGGCCACCTTTCTGCCCTATTAACTGCAAGCATGGGGGTCACTGCAAGGCTCTTCTCAGTGAGATCGGTTGGGACATGAATGTTGCTAAAGAAGCTGTGGGAAAACGCCCATCTGCTGCGTTACCCTTATCCCCCGCCCTGTTAAATTCTCGCTACGCGAGGCGGCTAAGCCGATTTAACAGGGCAAGTCACTGCGGCGTACTTTTATGTACGCCTCATTCCTCGGGATTTGTCCGCGCTCCGCTTGGACTCCCCACCCTGCGGGCGGGTCCCCAGTTTCGGAAGCTCCCGTCCCGCGAGCGGGGTCTACGACAGAGCGGGATTTCGCAAAGCTCAACTTGCATCTGGACATTTTCCGTCAGCCTCTCAGAAGCCGGTTTTTCGCCAGTCTCAAATGTGCCTTTCAACTCCAGATGGGTTTTTCCTTGTCTAGTATGAAAAAATCTCTCACTTTTGCTGTAATTTCTTTCTCCGTCATTTTATCCGAAGGCTCAACGGATACGATTTTACGAGAAAGCGCCTTTGACTTTTTCATTTCTTTTTCCAACTCAATCTTGGCCTCACCAGGACCAAAGATCAGAATTTGTTTGGAGTCACCAACGGCTCTGATGACTTTCTCGTAGTATCTGCGTAGTTGATGCTTATGTCGTTCCTCCTTCTTTCTTTCAGAAGCCACGTCTTGGGGACCATAGGGCGTGCGTGAACGGGATCCACCAGAGAGCCTGACGCGCCCCTCCACATTCGATTCGATAGCTGTAGTGGTTTCTTTGTCCGGAAAGATGAACACCAAAAACGCTCTCTCATGATCAATCCATATACCCACACACTTTTTCATCTCGTCCCCCCTCTGGTTTGTGGATAAGATCAATGCCAAGCTCTTGCCGCCAAATAGCCTTTTGGGAATTTGAATTAGCAACGAGCGTGCCAGCTTGTTTAATGCATTGATACTCTTTGACTTTTGTTATCCCTGTTAAACAAAAAACGGAACTGTGAATTCCGGGGTTCATTGCTTAGTCTCCCATTGAGGTTAACCGGGTAAGATTGAAGAACTAAAGCTATTGAAATCTCAAAGAGATTCAATAACAGGAACTGTCGGTTCGGCTTTATTGCATACGGGAACCATGACTTCTCATTTGGCTTTTCAACGCTATTTCAGGAGCTTAGACCCTTCTTTTGGGAATTCCATAAACGAAATCCCCCCACAATTTAATGGGAATCGGAACGGAAAATTCTGATTCCATGCCTGACCAAAACAAAAACTTCGTGAAATCGAAGGCTTATCATTCTGGCACATCTATTGCTTTTTCATATGTAACCCAAGCATAAAATTCTTCCTGAACTTGACAGCAATCCTCTTGGGAGAATGGACGTTATGGGTAAGAAGGAGTTCCGGTGATGAATGCATTAGCTCAAAAAAGAAAAATTTTTGGCCTAGATTTCCCTGAAGCAAGCACCGTCAGGACGACACTGTATGACCTCATTGAAGCAATGACAGATGGGGTCGAGCCGACTGATGAGGTTTTGATCGTTGCGGCTGTCTTAGATCTCACTAAATCTGGCAAAATAAAATGGACCCGACCACGTCGAGCTATCAAGATTTTACATTAATGATAGGCCAGGCTTGGGTAGAAAGACAGCGAGCGACGCTAACTGTTATCTCCATGGCCCACATAAAGAAGAAAGGGGAAACGGATGCTCAGTGCAAAAGATAGGTTAATGACGATCCGTGGCCTTATCATCCCAGTGAACTGGGACGAGATGGGCAAAGTAACTGCCATTGCTACCTCCACCTTTGATGAGGAGGAGTATCTGCTCGATTACAATAAAAAAATAGATCGTCTGTTCTCGCTTATCCGAAAAGAAGTGGAAGTCACCGGTTATGTAAGAAAGGAGAAGGGTAAAAAGATCATGAAAGTACAAAAATTCCAGCTGAAAAGGACCTAAGAAACGAAACCCTCGACACGCCATACTAGTGTTTCACCCCCCCAAGAATCCCTCTCTACCAATCGTATAATCGGATATGACCTGGCCAGGGCCCTAGCCCTTCTCGGCATGATACTCATAAATTTTTGGGTGATGATGGAAAATACGCTCTCCGATCCCCAATGGCTGCTTTCTACATTTGAGCTCATTCAAGGACGTGCAGCGGCAACATTTGTTGTTCTTGCAGGAGTGGGCCTGTCCTTGATGTCAAGGAGTGCATTCCTAAACCGTGACGCTGCTCGTATGAGAGAAAACCGCTATCTCATTCTTAAACGCGCGCTCTTTCTTTTTGTCTTAGGAATGTTGAACAGTCTGATTTGGAGAGCAGATATTCTGCACCTCTATGGAATTTACTTTGCGATCGGGATTTGTCTCTTGACCGTCCCTAGTCGGCGACTGTTTCTGCTTTCTATGATTCCTATGGCCGTTTTTTCACTTTTCATGCTGGCGGTTAATTTTGATAGAGACCTGGCGTTGAAAACAGGCGCGTATTCAGCCTTCTGGAAATCAGCGGCAATGGCTTGGGATGTCTTTTTCGATGGTCTCTACCCCGTATTTCCCTGGGCCACTTTCCTGATCCTGGGGATGTGGCTTGGTCGACAAAGGCTGTCTGACCCTGTTCTGAGGAAGAAAATTTTGTTTGCAGGGATCGGCGTCGTTGCTTTTGCTGAAGGCATCTCCCGGATGGTTTTTCATCTCTCTATCTCTGGCTTGCGTATCTTTAACGCTGATGTTTTACTCATGTGGTTCGCCATAGAGCCTTGGGATCCCATGCCACTTTTCTTGCTCTCAGCGGGCGGAACCGCGCTTATCGTTGTCAGCTTCAGCATTTCCATTGCACAGAAGTGGGGCAACAGGCGATGGATTTTGCCCTTTGTTTCTGTTGGTCAACTGAGTCTCACGCTTTACGTCGCGCACATTGTTGTGGGCAGTATTGTTCTTAAGGCGATGAAAGGACTCGACCTGGCCCCTCATCTTTTCCCCATCTGGGGAACCACCTTGTTCTACTTGTTGGCGTTGCTCTTCTCCCCTCTTTGGAAAAGGCATTTTCTAACAGGCCCCCTTGAAGGATTAATGCGTCGATTTTCCAAAGGACGAAATGGCTAAATCGTATTGTGGGGATCCGCGGAAACCATAGTCCTAAGTACCTGTCGGTTTAGGATGAGAGTCCAACCCTTCTTTTTCCCCGCCAGAGTAAATAATCCGGGCCCAAAGGACCCGGTTTTGGTTACACGCCGCAGGGATGTGAAGTGAGGGCACGCCCTTTTTCGAAAGGCCATATCTCAAAAAAAATTCCACTGGGCATCGCCGTGACCCAATATTTGGGGTTTGCGCCTCTGAGCTTCTGGGAGTCTGCAACTCGCTCGTTAAACCCCAAATATTGGGTCACTTCCCGCTAACATTATAGATATGGCCTTGAGAAAAGGGGCGTGGCCTCACACAGGCACAACCCACTTCCTTTACCTATCCATATAGTGACACCCCCTTCACCAGCAAAGCTTAACTATCCCCTCCCGCCCTGCGGGATGGATTTTCAAAATGACTAAATTTCGGAATTCTGGGTTCCGATAATCCAAAAAAGCAGAACTGAAAGTTCCTCGCCTCATTTTTTCGTTTTTTCAATATCTTAAACCTCTGTCCAGGTTGTCGCAGCGGACAGCCAGCCCAACCCACCGAGCCTAACTGAACTAGGAGTTCTTATGGGACTATGCAGACACAAACATAATGTTGACATATCAATAAGTTATAGGTGTGGCATATCTATTGCTTAGCATTTGTAAGTGATATGGTATAGAGGGCTTCGGCCTTTCCTAATAATTCTCGGGCGAGGAACGATGCAAATGAAAGAGCAGGCAGAAAGAGAAATCACCATTCGAGGCACGATCCTGCCGGCAGAATGGGACAGACATGGTCATGTAACGAGTATCGGTATTGGGACCGAAGAGGAAGAAGATTATATTGTCTTTCTGGATAAGATTGGAGAGAAATTATTCAAGTTAGTCGACCGTAAAGTGGAGGCTACAGGTACTGTGAAGAACGTTTACGGCGATTTTGTCCTCACGGTAAACAATTACAAGTTGTTACCAGAGGACCATAAAGAAGAATGAAATAAGCGATCCAACGTTCATATGAAGGGAAAAGGCATGAAAAAGAAAGAACTGCCGGAAGAGGTTACGATAACCGGTTATGTGACACCAACAGATTGGGACTGGGACGATGCTGTGAGTGGCGTCAGTATTGAAACCCATGATGAGGAGTATATGGTCGACCCGAATAGACTGGGCGAAGAACTGTTCAGTGAATTGGATAGCGAGGTGGAAGTCACAGGATTTGTCAAGGAAGAAAGGGATGGGACAAAGCGAATAACCGTTACGAGCTACGAAGTGCTGAGCGAAGCCGATGACGGTGAAACTGAACATTCCGGACATGACGAGGACGGGCAAGAGTTTGGAAGCGAACAGGGTGAAAGTCCAATGTAAACCCGCGAGAAGAAAGGGGGCAGAAGATGAATGACCACGCAGCTGATTTTCCTGCTAAAGCTATTGAACAACATCTTCAATTTGCTGAAAGGGTTTATTTTACGGAAGATTACCTTCCTTCAGAAGACGAGCCGTATATGAATCCTAGGCAGCTCGATTACTTCCGACGGAAGCTTCTTTCATGGCGTGAGCAACTATTGAAGGAATCGGGCGAGAGCCTCCAACGCCTAAAGGAAGGCAGCGTAAGGGAAATTGATTTTCTGGACCAAGGCACACTTGAGACGAATAGCAATTTAGAGCTCAGGACTCGTGATAGATGCCTGGAATTTATCGACGAAATTGATGAGGCTCTAGACCGGATTCAGGATGGGTCCTACGGGTACTGTGAGGACACAGGCGAAGAAATTGGGTTGAAACGCCTTGAGGCCCGTCCCACTGCCAGGCTCTGTCTTGAAGCCCAGCAATGGCGCGAACGTGGGACAAGACGAAAGGCGCGGTGGAATTTTGCATATATTTGATCATGCGGGAAACCCTTATCTACATGAAAAAAATGACGGGAGGTTTTGTTAATGAAAATAAAACCATTGAATGACAGGGTCTTGGTTCTCAGGATTGAAGAGGAACAGAAGACTTCGGGCGGGATCGTGATTCCTGACACAGCCAAAGAAAAACCCCAGGAAGGCAAAGTGGTGGCTGTGGGTCCTGGGAAATTTGATGAAAACGGGAAACGAATGCCCATAGAAGTCAAAAAGAACGATCGCGTCCTCTTTGGCAAGTACGCGGGAAATGAAATCAAAATCGATGGTGTTGAACACCTGATCATGAGAGAAGATGATATCATCGCTATTGTGGAGAAATGAGGAGGTGTGGAGTCATGGCAAAAAAAGAAATTAAATATAGCGCACAGGCCAGAGAAAAGATGATGAAAGGTGTGGACACCCTGGCCAATGCCGTGAAAGTGACCCTTGGGCCGAAAGGGCGTAACGTGCTTCTCGAAAAATCCTGGGGTTCACCCAAGATCAGCAAAGATGGCGTAACCGTAGCCAAGGAAATCGAACTCGAAGATAAATTCGAGAACATGGGCGCGCAGATGGTCAAGGAGGTGGCCTCCAAAACCTCTGATGAGGCAGGAGATGGCACCACGACGGCCACCATTCTTGCTCAGGCTATTTACCGTGAGGGCTCTAAGCTGCTCGCAGCGGGTTCCAACCCCATGGCCATAAAAAGAGGCGTTGAAAAGGCTGTGGCTGTTGTGGTGGAGGAGTTGAAGAAGCTCTCAAAACCAACCAAAGACAAGATGGAAATTGCTCAAGTGGGCACTATTTCAGCAAACAATGATAGCACTATTGGTGAAATTATTTCCGAGGCCATGGAAAAAGTGGGAAAAGAGGGTGTGATCACAGTAGAGGAAGCCAAGGGCATGCAGACGACCTTAGAGATCGTGGAAGGGATGCAGTTTGATCGCGGCTACCTGAGCCCCTACTTCGTAACAGACGCTGAGAAGATGGAGGTGGGGCTCGAGGAACCTTACATCCTTTTGAATGAGAAAAAGATCAGCAACATGACTGCTGATAATCGCAGAGGATGTGGACGGGGAGGCCCTGGCTACTCTGGTGGTGAACAAGCTACGCGGGACTCTAAAATGTGCTGCTGTGAAGGCACCCGGCTTTGGCGACAGACGCAAGGCCATATTGCAAGATATCGCTATCTTGACGGGTGGCCAGGTCGTGTCCGAGGACCTGGGAATCAAGCTGGAAAATATCACGCTAGATGATCTGGGGACAGCCAAGCGGATCACAATAGACAAAGACAATACAACCATTGTCGATGGCGGCGGCGACCGCAAGTCCTTAGAAGGGAGGGTCAAACAGCTAAGAGTCCAAATTGAGGAGACCACTTCGGATTACGACAGAGAAAAACTCCAGGAGCGTCTCGCAAAAATGATCGGTGGCGTGGCAGTCATCAATGTGGGTGCGGCCACTGAGACAGAGATGAAGGAGAAGAAGGACCGGGTGGAAGATGCCCTAAACGCCACCCGGGCTGCTGTTGAGGAAGGGATCGTCCCAGGAGGTGGTGTTGCCTACTTGAGGGCAATGAAAGCCCTTGACAAACTCCAGTTGCCTGGTGAAGAGCAATTTGGGGTCAAGCTGGTGAGAAGGGCCCTCGAAGAACCCATTAGAGAAATTGCCAACAACGCAGGTTTTGAGGGATCTATTGTCACCAGGCGAGTTATGGAATCTGAGGGAAATTTTGGATTTAATGCTGAATCGGGTGCATATGAGGACCTGATGAAAGCGGGTGTTGTCGATCCCACCAAGGTGACTCGGTTGGCCCTTCAGAATGCAGCGTCTGTAGCTGGACTTCTTCTCACCACCGAGGCCATGGTGGCTGAGAAGCCAGAAAAAAGGAAGCCTGCGGCACCGGCTATGC
>SMTZ1_10002328_pt1 | contig 19219 bp, 23 predicted proteins | sample DeeMarSWOR136_30_FD_25667 | JGI IMG/M metagenome (IMG submission 25667)
GCTTGTATGCAGCTCCTTGTAGTTTTTAAAACAAAATTTCTCACCACAAATAAGAATAATATAGTATTTATTCTCTGCGCCGTGAGAACTTGTAGATTTTTCATTTTTGTTGTTTTTTTCCATATTTTTAACCTTGTGCTTTTTTTAGAAAAATTAAGCAATTTCTCATTATAATACTAGTAGAAGCACGGCTATTTAAACTTTTGCATTTTTCCTTGTGGTTTCGATCACAATAGCGAGTGAAAATCGTCATATACTATAACAAGATTGAACATACTATGATCGAGATCTGGAGTGATCTGGAGGGAGTGCTTAGCTCGGGCGCAATAAAGCGAGTGCAATTTTTAAGACCACAAGGTCGATCAGCCTTGTATCATACTAATCATACTCTTAAAGATCTGGCAAAATTTATAAACCTTGTCTCTATATATAGTACAGAGCGCCTACTATGATTTTATTGATACTGTGATCGAAAATGATCATTCAGCGCTCAAAAATCTAAAAAAAAATGTACGGAATTGATAAAAAAATGGTCGAAAATAATAATAAGGATACGGAAAATGATCAAAATGATCTAATTCTTGAATCAGATTTCGCTTCTGATGTATTCTATTTATCAATTTCAGTAGCTAAATTGATCGAATTCGCTAAGAAAAATGATATTTCCGAATATTTTGATCGAAAACAAGCGGATCTAGTATCAGATTCAGAATTACTAGGATCGCTTTTGATCGCGGGAATTACTAAGATCGGCAATAAATTGATTCAAAATTATAAAATTGATCAATTACGATATAGAATTCACTCGGAATTCGACGCGAAATACGCGGAAATACTCAAAACGATCAAAAAAGATCAATTGATTAGCGAAAACGCAAAGATCAAGTTCAAATTTCGCAAATTCGTTGTCGAAAAACCTCAATTAGCTGCTGAATTATTGAAATAGAATGATCAAGATTGATCAAAATGATCGAAATTCTAAATTCTTTTTTTTTTTTTAATAACTAAATTTCTGAAAATAATAATTCTTTTTTTTTATTTGATCATTTCAACGGGATCTGCTCTATCTCCACACAAAAATTTTACAATTTATTATTTTTAGATATTTGAAATTAATTTTAAATTTGTCAAAACCCCATTATATTATAATGGGGGTTCAATCAATTTGAAAAGCATCCGTTCTTTTTAAAAATAATTAACTAAGTCTCTACTCATCGCCTCTTAATATTTGGGACGATCAGTTGAACAATGTTTAGCTCGTAATCGACTATATGTTTGAAAACTTTTCACTTTTAGATCAAAAACTATGAACAATGTTCAACATTTGATCAGCAACATTGCAAAAGTGTTCAAAACGATGATCGTTTTTGCAAAAAGAATGCTTTTTTTAGCATAATGTTTAATTTTCCCAGAAAATTCTGAACAATGTTTATTTTCATGTTTTTAAAAACAATAAACTATTTATTTATAAAGGATAAGAACATATTTTACAATAGATATGGATGAAATTGTAAAAGACCAAGAAAAACATCCGATGGTACTGCTCGATGGTGAGCGAACCCTTGCTATTGATGTCGCAACAGAGATGAGTCATGGGTACGATCTAGTCATGGACATCGTGGACAAATTGCTCGGTGATACCAGAATCGAAGACCTTAAAGACGATGAAGGTAATCTTGTTGGACAAAGAACACACATTCATCCTCAATTATTAAAATGGCTTCGTGAGGCCAGATTACTCCGAGCCGATATTTGGAAGATGACTGGAGGAGAGATAGCTCAAGAGGTTGAGAAGAAAAAACTTGAGATAAAAGCTAAACTTATAATGCAAGCCATAGGATCTAATCCAGAAGAATTTGAGTCCGCAAAAGAAAAATGGATGAAATCAAGGAGTTTTAAAGATGATGGAAAGTAATCTTCAATGGTTACCAGAATTTAACGAAGTTGAAAATATACAAGACTGTCTGTTTAGAGCTGTCGACTTCTGTGAGACTTTCTTGCCAGATCACGATCATCCTCATAAAAGAATAAAATTTACACAACCGCAAAAAGATGCCATAGATAGCATTCAATTCGGTTTCCCATTATCACAATACGACTTTAGTGAAGTCGATTTGTCCCCTCGTGGGGCAGTAATGGTTTGGCCAAGACAAACAGGAAAAACAACTGCTTGCGCATACGCGGCAATTGCTTTTCTATTCATAATTCCAAACTGTTCAATAGGAATCATTTCAGCTTCCGAAAAAGCAGCAAAGAAAATGTTTAAGATTATTAAGAAAATACTCGAACATTCAATCCTTTGGAATTATGTGGTACAAAAAACAATTCGTGTAGATTACATTGAATTGACAAATGGAAACTTTATAGAAGTCTGGCCTTGCACAGAAAACATCAGAGGAAGTACATATACATACTTGTTCTGTGATGAAGCAGGAAAAATGGAAGAAGATATTCTCTTCGGTGCAGCACTTCCTACAACAACTCACGGAAAAAGATGGATTATGTTATCCACTCCATACGGCCCAAAAGGCAAATTTATAGAATACTATTTCAGAGGATTAGAATCACGACCAATAATTTGTAAAGCTTGTGGAGAGAAATTCCCACAAAGAATATTTAATGTCGAACACTTCCCTAATGGAAGAATGCCTCTCGATGAAATGTTCCCATGTCCTCTCTGTGGAGCACATGATTACAAATATGGTGTTGGTATATTCTCAGTTCCTTGGGTTGACCCATGGAATGATGGAATACGATCCAAAGAATTAGTAAAACAATTATTAGATGAAAATGATTGGACACCTTTAGCAAGACAAGAATACCTAGCAGAAATAATCACAGACGCTTCAATGGTTTTCTTAGCTGCATGGATAAAGAGTTGCACAAATCCAAACTTAAAAAACATTTTAAGATACAGACGAGACAGAGATTATGTAGCTGGTGTCGACTATGGAAGAAAACACGACGCAAGTTGTTTTTATATAACTCATAGAGACGAAAGAACTGGAAAAATTGTTCTTGATTTTGGAACAAGTGTCGCTGGAGAATTCGATGAACAAAGAACATACAGATACATAAGAAAGAAACTTGGAAATGTTTTAAGAGTATTCGATCCATATTGGGTAGTTGCTGATGCTACAGGATTAGGAGATCCTTTAGTTGAAGAACTTGAAGAAGATTTGAAAATATGGAGAAAGAACGGAATTCCTCTTAAAGCGCAATTATTTAATAACAGAAACAACAACAAAGGATTTATAATAAGTAGAACATCAAAACCAGAACTTATTGGAAACCTTATAAAAATGTTTGCTAAAGGAATGATAGAAATACCACCAAGTTCGGAACCAGAAATTGATAAACTTAGAGAAGAATTGTTAAGATTTGAATGTGAAATAATTCCTGGTTCAGATTATATAAAATATGGAACCCAAGCATTCCATGATGACAGAGTTATTGCTCTTGCATTATCAGTTTGGGGACATAGAGAAAAACCATCTTACCTCGATAAGATTAAACCTAGAGGATTTAAATACGAAGTGTTTGAAGATGAAAGAGAAGGACTCTATTTTGATTAAAGAAGTTGACGGAATTCCATGTATAGTCTTGGATGGGCCTCAAACACCAAGTCGTAAATTTGCTATATTTGGTGATTTTACCTCAATTCAAGATGAAAAAACTCGCAACTTCTTAGAAGACTGCATAAAGGAAATGGAAAAATTATTTAAGGGATGGGGTATATAAATGCCTATTAGAAAAGAAAGAAAAACGCAACGAGAATTCCTACCAAGTAAAAGATCCGTCATTGCTACAATAGACGAAGGAGATTTTGATTTGGATGAAGATATTAGAAGATTAAGAAAAGTTATGATAAAACCCACTTTCAAGAATTTGGAAGAGGCATTTTGGAACGATTCTGTATCAACATCATTCACAGAAATCACAGCCGCAGTTATCGTTGGAGACGGAATAAGAATAAGAATGGATAATAAAAAGGCTCTTCAAGTAATAGAAGAATGGAATAGACATGTAAATGTCAAAAGACAAACAATAGAAGACTATATCAGAGAAAGTTGGTTTGATTCTATTGTTTATGGAAAATCATATTGGAGAGTTGACAACAATAATCCAGAATATGAAAGTGTAGATATTCAAAGATTAGATCCAAAAACAATTGAAATCAGAGAAGATCCAGTAATGGGTTTTAGGAAATTCGTTCAACATATTCCAGTTTATAAGCATTTCAGAACAAAGAAAAACTTTTATAGACAAAAAGAAAATCATGGCGCTTCTTTTATAACTGATTGGGACAAAGACAAACAAAAAATTAATTACGGAGAAGCAAATGAAAACTTAAAAGACAGATATTCTCTTAAGGAGCAAGAGATACATTTGCCAGATGAGCCAAATGTAATATTATTTACTGATTTATTTAAAAAGCCTCCTATTGCAAACGCATTGCATTATATTATCTATAAGAGGTGGGTTATGTGGTTTATGCGAAAATATTCACAAAAACATTGGGCTCCTTTTGTTGTTTTATCAGTTGGAGATCCAAGGTCACCAAATTATCCAGTAGATGCACCTAAAATGCAAGCTGCAATTGACAATGGAAGGGAAATTATAAAGCAAATAACAAATTGGGGAGGTGTCTCAATTCCAGGTGAAATGGATTTAAAGACATTGGAAACCCAAACAGCAAGAAGTTCTGAAATTTATGTGCTTTATATTAGAGAATTAGATAAACAAATAATGATGAGCATATTCGGTTCTATGGGACAAAGAGAAGCTTCTGGTAATGAATTAGCAACAGCAAGAATATTAGAACATGGATGGCTTAGATTTATAAAAGGTGTAAGAAGAGAATATGAATTAATGCTTACAAATTTTTATGCTAAAGTATTATTGCCTTATAATGGAATAAATAATGTTAATCCAATTGACATAGATGTTGATTGGTCAGAATTAAGATTTGAAAACACAAGAGAATTAATGGAAGCAATTGCTATGGGAGCTTCTGTTGGTGTTTTTGTTGACAGGAATGAAATGAGAAAAGCAGCACAAGCAGCATTTTCATTTTTGACGGAAACAAACGAAGATAATAAAAAGGTTGAACAAATTGCAGCTGATAGACAAGCTAAAACAAGCGCTGAGAGAAGACTGTTGGAACATAATAGACGGAAACAAGATTTCTAAAATAGATTTTGTTCAAGCAGTAATGAATGAATTGCTTAGCGTTAAATATTTAAATTTAGGTCTGGCTTGGTGGATAGCAAAACAAATAGAAACAGAATATGATTATGCTTTATCATATTTCTATGATGCGTTAGAGCATAATTTTATGGGAGATGTAATAAGAGTTATAAACAATACTAGAAATTTGTTGTGTAGTAGGGCTAAAATTTTTATTGATATGATTGAGGATATGAAGAAAAATGGGAAAAAAGTCCAAGAAATTGAGCGAAACAGAGCGGATAATTAAGAAATGGAGAAAAACCGCTGAAAATGCAATGGGATGTCAAAAAGGATTAGAATTGGATGACAGAGATTGTAATACATGTGAGCATTTAAAATATTGTATGAATTATCACGAAGAATGTATTTTTCAAATTTGTCACTTTATTGCTGATATGATTGAAGACTCTGGAAACATTGTTGCGAAAGAAATGACAGACAGAATTAAAAAAGTTTCGGAAGAAGCTCTCTTTGGAAAAGCAGAAGAGGAAGAAAAAGAGGATTATAATTTATATGCCTGAATTTAGTATGAACATACAACAAGCAAAAAATTTTTTTGCAAAGATGAAAACTGGCGAATTTAGAAAAGAAGCCTTAAAGAATATGAGGATAGATTTAGCCAGATCATTAATAAATAATGTGTATGTTTATAATCTTGACAGCATATATTCAATTGATAACGCTAATGAAATGAGAAACTTGATGAGAACTGGTGGAAAACCAAGGAGAGGAAGTTATCACCCTGGTTATAAAGCTTGGAAACAAGCGCACGGATTACCACCACATGAACTGACTGGTGTAATGAAAAGAAGTACATTTTTAGATATTATTAATGAAACATTATTATTTTATATACCATCAAATGCAACATCAAGGTTCTCTTTAACAAAACCACGATTAGACCCAACAACTGGAACATGGTCTCAAAGAGCACATTTTTTCAATTTTGGGCCAATTCACGAAAAAAGAAAATCCGTGCTAAAATCTACAGTCGTGTTTGCTTGGGCAGACATGAAAGATAGCATTTTAAACAGTTATATATTTGGAATTTTATCAGAAGGAGGGAATTACAAATGAGCGAAGATTATAGTGAAGGAAACACAAGTGAAAAACAAAAATTTGAATTTAAAAAATTGGATGAAAATATTGAAATATTAAGAGATTATCTTATAGACGAGGAGTTGTAAATGGGCGGATCAACACGGATGTTTAAATTTAGTAAACAGGAACAATGGCAAAAAGCAAGAAATAATGCTGTTAAAAAAAGTTTATCTGAAAGTTATGATGACGCTTGGGCAACAGATAAAAATTGGTTGAAATCATTTGAGGGAGTTTTCTTTTGTAAGTTTTGTGCAAAAGAGATGTATGCGGCTGATTACAAAGACGGTTGGATTACAATGTCTTGTCGTACACCACTTTGCCCAGGAAATATAGATCACGACGCATGGTTGAAGCACGACTTTAGTAAGTACGATATTAGAGAAATGACTAATCAGTACCTATTCAATTCTCTATTGAAATTTTAAATAAACATATTTATAAAGGATAAAAATACATAATTAACAAGGTGATTACGAGTGGTCGATCAAAAAGTAGATTTAGCATTGGAAGAAGTTTTTGAGGATAACAACAGACTAACTTTTACGGCAAGATCTATAACTAAAGATTTTGTTTGTGAAAAAGGACTTCAAAGGTTAGCAGAGGATTCTAAAAACAAACATTTGGTTTGGAGACACGAACACCCTCTGATACCAAAGTACAAAACCACTCATATTTACGGTCGCGTATTGGAATCCCAAGTAATCAACGGACAACTAATGACAAAATACGAGCTATACAATCACACACTTGAACACAAAGGTGTGGCGACAGATTTAAAAGCAAGAGATTTCATAAATAAACCGTTGAGTGTATCTATGCGATTTAGATATTACGAAAATAACGAAGGAGTACCGATACATTACGATGTAATAGAACATTCTTTAACTCCTACGCCTGCGTGTAAAGAATGTGTTATATTAGATATAAAAAACGAGGTTAATAATATGACAGAAGAATTAGAAAAACTAATAAAGGAGTTAGAAGCGAAATTGACAAAAAAGGACAAGGTTCTTGAACAGCTTGAATCTAAAGTTAATACTTTAGAAAGTGACATTACTGTTAAGGACAGCGAACTAGAAAAGGCAAAAGAGGAAAAAGATAAATTTGCTGAACAACTTGTTAGCTTTAAGGACAAATTGAATGAGCAATCAAAAACAATTGACGAATTAAAGGAATCAAGAAGAATGGACAAACTTATGCCTCTTATTGAAAAGCTTTTAGAACATGATGGAGAAGAAATGAAAGATCTCTATCTTATGAAAGCAAAACAAGATGACGCAGAAAAATTCTTTAAAGATAGAATTGCAAAGAAAGATAAAGAACTCGAAAGCAAGCCAATGGCTCACACAAAGAGTTTGGGTTCAACAGCGCAAGATAGTATCAAAGAAAAAGAATTAGAAGATGAAGATTTAAAGAAACAAAGAGATGCTAAAGCATTTGAAAACATGCCAGAGGCATTCTTTAAATAAGGTGATATAAAATGTCATACAGACAAGCAATGGACACAGCATGGTTTAAAGAACATGTTCAATCAATGTCAAGGGATATTTATTGGTTAGACGAAAACTCTGATGTTGAACTAGGAGAACCTGTTATATTACATCCCACTTTAACTGGATTTGTCGGAAACCCAATTAAGAAAAGGAGAATTAAATCTTATGACAACGCCAGCCCTGGTGTTGACATGGCAATTGGAGTATCTTTAGACATTAGATATTCCACATCTGGAGTTTCAAACGATGAAAAAATATTAAGACCTGACAAATATTGGCCAAGGGAAATAACTGTTATGAAACTAGGTATTGCTCCGATTATAAATACTCACACTGGTATCGAAGCTATAATTAATGATACTGCAATTCCATCAAATGGAGGAGCTGAATCAATTAGAGTATTAGCAACTGGTGTTAGAGCGGCAGCAACAACTTTAGGAAAATGGTTACAAAGTACCGAAGCAACTAGACCAGGACTTTTATTTGTAAATCCACAATCATTTGAATTATATCCATCAACATAGGTGATTAAAAAATGTCAATAAATTGGTCAAATTTAACGGAACCTTCTTTAATACCAACTTGGTTACATAGAAGATATATTCAAGCAATAGACTTCTTTGATCAAGAATGGGCACCAATGTTCACAAGATTCATGCCAAAGAAAAGATCTCCAGGAAAAGGTTCAGGCAAACACTTTAGCATCCCATGGTTAGCTGATCCACAAGGAATGGCTAGATTCACAGATGCAAGAGAAAGAACACCCATGATGGGAGCACCACACATTGAAGGAATCACAGTCAATACTCGTACAATCAAAAATGGTTACCCAGAAGATTTAGAAGAGTTTGAAGAAGATTTTGAAAATGGTGTTATTCAAGCAAAAAGATTAATGATCGATAGAAACTTAGTAAGATTCATTAACAGATTAATTGAATACACATTAACAAGATATGTGTACGGAGACCCAGTGGTTATGTCTTCATTCTCAACCCAAACATTAGAAAGACAAGCATACGCAAATGTCAGAACTGGAACATTTAGAGGCGCAGCAGACACTCACTTAGGTGGGCTAGCTGGTGGCTGGGGAAATGTTACAGCTAATGTTTTCAGAGACTTAAACTATTTGAAAGATAGATTTGAGCTAATGGCAGGAGAATTACCAGAATTCTTAGCAATCGGTAGAGTTACCACAAGATCTTTAGAAGACAACAACAACTTGTTAAGCAGACTTATTAACATTAGAGATACAACTCAAGGTGTTTTAGGAGCTGCAATTCAAGGATTGAAAATAACAAGAGTAGTTGGACAAACTTATAAAGAAGTTCCTGGTATAAGTACTGATAGAGAAGGATACCCTGGAAGAGGAGACTACCTAAGACAAACATGGGATCGATTAAATAAAATCGACATGATGACAACTCTCTATAACTCTGGAAGATGGGAATGGGGATTAATAGCAAGCAGAAGCTTAGGTTATACGGCATGCGCTTGGACGCATAAGCTCCATCAACAACAAAGAGGAAATCCAACTGAAATGTTCGTTAGACAATGGACAGAACATGATCCACTAGAAGTAAAGAACAGCGCAGCAATTTCAATTGCACCAGTGGTAAATGATTTCGCTTACGCTTTAAGAATAGATCAAACAGCAATGCAGTAAGTGGGTTAGATGAGTGTAGAAAAATATGCCACCAAAGATGATATAATCTTCTTTGTGCAAATGTTCAATGAAGATTTTGAACCCGAAAAAGTGGATGATAGGTTATTAAAAATTTCAAATGCAAGAGTAGACGCTTGGATAATTGAGCACGGAATGAGACCACAAAATATAACAGACAGATTCAATCTCTTATGGTCGGCTGTCGTTTGTTTTGCGCTTGAATTTTTGTGTTATACTGGCGATCTACAATGGAGCACAGGAGATGTGGCTCTACAACGACTAAACAGAGTAACTTATCAATTTCAAAGGTGGCAACCAATGTTTTTCTTCGCTACGGGAAGCTCTGATCCTTTTAAAGGATTACTACCTCACGAAACATACAGAATGATGGCTTACGCTTATGTAGAAGCATATTGCCGTGACGATTTTTTTGCGGAATACGGCACACCCTATCCTATTCCAAGAGTAGTTAGGGATGATACTTCAAGAGGATTTGTTTGTAATTTAAAATCTACATTTTCTAAAGCTCACGATAAGCTTAGTAGATATGGATTGTATCTTTCAGACGACGAGCTTGAGGAAATTATAATTTCACAAGATCTGGATTTGGGGCCTCTATAATGTTTAAAACACAAAAACCCTACGAGGAAACAGTAACAGTTTATAATCAATTGACACCAGTTAGAGCTTCTGGAGGAATAGCTACTATTCCAACTTCAAGTTCTACAACAATGAAAGCTGTTATGTTACCAGATAGTAACATTTATAGAGAAAACAGAAAGGAAGGACAATTCTTTTACGAAAGAGTATTCGCTCAAGTAAGAAAAGATGAAATTAATAGAGTTAGTATAATCCCTGGAAAAACTAGAATAGAATGGAATGGATATACTTATGTTGTCTATCAAATGTTAGATTACACAAGTAAAAAATTATTCCAAAATGCAGAAATAGAGTTGAGAAGAAGACTTGGCTTTGACTGAAACACAAAGAGGAGAATTGATTGAAGATTTACAACAAAATGTAGATTTTGAATATCAATCTTGGAATCCAAGTCTACAAGTCTGGAGAGCAGGTGAAGGACATGAAAGGATTCTTCCTTATGTCACTGTAGATTTTATATCTACTTCAGGGAAATTGTTTCCATCAATGGCAGACATTGTTGGAAGAATTGATGACCGTAGGTATGAACATGCTTATTGTGAATTGGAACAAGTTTCAATTACAGTTTATGCAAATAAAATGCATAACAGCGATACAATAAGAGGAAGGGATTATGCCGACATCGTAGCAAAAAGAATAAGAAACAGGATTCTTGCATATTGGAAATTTAAATTGGCAGACTATAATGCTTCTATTGATCGAGCTTTTGATATGCCAATCAGAGATTTGTCGATGGCGCACATGGATGTCACAACAAGAGTTCACGAATACGAATTTTCCGTATATCTTAGAACTGATGTGAGATGGTATAAAGATTTAGAGCAAGGACAAGAAGCAGAAGAAAAAGCTGACAAAGCATTTATCGAATTAGAAAATGTAGATGATAATATTAAAAATAATTTGAGAGTGATTTTTAATGGGTGAATATTTAACAATTATCTGGGACGCAGAAACACCAGGTGCTGCTGAAGTCCCTTGGGATAATACGATGTTAGTAGTACACGGAAGTGAAGCTAGTTTATCCGAAACCACAACTCTCGCCATGACAGCAGACGATTGGAGCACAATTATGGTTAATGCAGGATTTGCTGAAACCGATCAAGCTTACGAATCAGTAGCACAATTTTTTGCAGCATCTCCAACTCCAGGTTCAACATTATATGTACTAGCATTAGCTAGTGGAGCGGTATCAGAATATTATGATTCAAAATTGTTAAAAATAACAAGCACTTTATATGAAACAGCTATTAAACCTCCATTAGGATTTATTGGTGTCCAAAGAGTAAAATACTTTCCAAATAAAGATTTAACTGGATACTGGTATAATAATGCTGATGGAAGTGTAGGAATGGCATTTGATGTTGAAACAGACGGATTTGGAAATTGGACTGGAAGATTAAATTTTGAAAATGGTCTTTCTGGAGTACAAATTGATAGTCCTCCAGCAACAAACAGTAAAATTACTGTTGATTTCAAAATTGGAAAAGCTACGGCTGATGTAGGTGAAGCAATTGAACAATATAATATTAATATGATGGCTGTTGCTTATGAAAACGATAAAACAAAATCTTGTTATAGTGGTTCAAATACTTACTATGGAAGTTTAGTTAACGATTTATCAAGATTTTCAAACTCAATAGCTGGTAAAAATTGTATATGGTTTTTCGCATTACCTGGTGCAGTAACACCAACAACAAGCGGTTGTGGTTTAAGCGCAAACTGGTCAAATATAAGAAACATTTTAGGAGCAAGGGAAGACATCGCAGTTATAAAGGCAATGCCTAGTTCATTAAATCACGATATGGCAGCAGGATATATGGGTATGACTGCTGGAACTCATCCACACACTACAATGACTTTTGCAATGCCACACATGGGAATTCAACAAGAAGAAAGCCTAATTGCAAGAAGTTACTGGGATGATGGGCAAATCGCATCTCCGATGATAAGAAGAGAATTGGCTGGTAATCCATATTTAATTTCTCACGGTTTCACTCTTGGAGCAGGATTGTCTTCAAGAATAAATTATGTGAGATGCAAATACATAATTGCACAAGAATTAATAAATGGAATATGGGCTCTATTAGCTTCAAGAAGAGTAAGGATGTCTTACAACGGGATGCAAGTAGTAAAAAGTACCATAGCAGGAATTTTCAAAACATTACAAGATCAAGGTATTCACGATGGGTTAGCTTATGTGAAAATACCTGTTGAAATTGATTTGAAAAATAACACTGACGCTGGAAAAGCAGCAAGACTAGCAAGGGAAATTCCATCAATAGAGATTGGATTTTACTGGTTTAGTTCTTTAGAAAAAATTACAATAACATCAATTAGAAATGAGGCTGTATAAAAATGTCAACAGATCCATTATTAAGCAATAATTTTAAGACTTGGGATGTTAGATTATTGTGGAGCGTTATCTATCCGTCTTCATTATTTGCTAAAGCAGAAGGTGCTGATGAAGGAGATTTTGAAATTTATGGTGTTGATAGAAGCGCAGCAACAATTAGCAGACCATTAACAAAGATAAATTCACTAGAAGTTTACGGACAAGGATGGCAAGATGGTGTGCCAGATATTAGAGTAACAATCTTCACAAAAGAGAGTGGAACTTCTTTTGAACAAATGAGAAGACTTGCGGCTTCAAAAATTCCTTTTGATATTCAATTAACACTAGCTTCTGATGAACTAGATGGAAATTTAGAAAATAATCCACACGAAGGAATTTGGATTGATGGTTACGAAGATTTCTTAGGTTGTAGAGTTACAACTGAAAGAACTAATTATAATGTCGCAGAGTTTCCTGTTAGAGAATTTGAATGCGTCGCATTAAGACATAGAATTTTAGATTCAACTGGATTAGCGGCAGCATTAGGAGCAGACTTTGATATTATGATTGAAGGGGACGGTACTTATGCCACAACTTTACCAAAAAAGTAGAACACCGTGGTTTATATGATCAAACATATAACTCTTGGTACTAAGGAAGTATTTTTTTTTAATTATAATGGGGAGCAATTGCCTCTCCGACCTATTTCTTCATACGAACTTGACGACTGTTTTTATAAATCTCTTGTTGGTGCAGACGAAGAAATAGCTGATTTAGTCGTCAAGTTAAAATTATCTTTAATCAAACCTCAAGATAAAATAGAAGTATCCAATAAAAAACTTGCTGAACTTAAGAAATATTTTGATCGTTTGGATTATTGGATCGTTTATTATGGAATGAAAGACTTCCAAGACTTAGATTTTCAAAAACTTGAAAGAGAGTTTCCTAAAGGAATTAAGATAGTTCAGCAAATGCAACATATTCATAAAATGGCAACTAAAATATTAACTTTTTCTTATCAACCTAAAGAAATCATCGAAGAAATAGTTAGAGATGAAGAGGGAGAAATAGTTGCTAGTATAGTTTTTAATTTGAATGTTCCTCTATCCGAACTAGCTGGAATGACTAAACTTCAAAGAGATTTTCTTATTTTATCAAAAACAAAAGGAAAGAAACCAGTAAAACACACAATTTCAAAATCTGGGGACAAAATGGATATTAGAGAATTATTAGGAGGTGTTGTATAATGTCACAACCAATAGATCAATTAATAATTGCAGTAAAAATTGAGGAAGGATCTGATTTAGAAGATTTATACAATATATTAAGTAGTATTCAACAAACTGGTGGAAGAATAGAAGTCGTTTTTCCACAAATGGTAACACAAAACGATTTTACTGGTTTATTAATGAGTTTTGAAAGTCTAAAAAAGCAGTTTGATGAAATAAAACAAATATTTCCAGAATGGGAAGAAAAGTTTAACAAATTATTTAAAGACTGGCTTCACGAATTAGATATGGAAGTTATTTCTGCATTATTAGCCGATAGTTTGAGCCTTCAAGGAAAGATAGAAGGAATAGAATTAACTTCAAAACAAATGTCTGATAAAATAGATGAGCTAATAAAAGCATTTGGTAATATAGAAATAAGTGATGAACAATTAAGAGATTTAGTAGAACAATTTTCGGATTTTCTTAAAGAAGATCTTGATGATTTATGGAATAAAATAAAAATAAATTTAGATTTAATATATAAAGATATGGCAACATTTTCGCAATCAGAAGATATAAAAGAAAAATTAAATATTCTTTTGGAAAGAGTTGGAGAAGATCTTATGAGCGAGGTTGCATGGGCTTATACTGCTTATCTGTATGCAGAAGGAGCAGAGAGAGAAATAAAAAATAGATTTACTAACCAAGGACTTAGGATTGCGATGGGACAAGTTATTATAGAGAAGTTAAAAGAATTTAAAAACGATCTCGACGACAACTTGAGAAAAGTTTTTGACGAAAAAATTGGAGAACTTGACGAAGTGTTACAAGCAACACTAGATCAAGTGGCAGAAGATTTAAGAGGAGAAAATTTAACAGTACCAATTCAAGAATTAAGAGAAGAAATTGCGGCATTGTCAGATGGTTTTAAAGGAATGGATATGTTTTTGGGAGATAAAATTGGCGAAGTTTTAATTCTTTTAAATAATTTAAGAGAAGATGTTGCAGAAGAAGAAGATTTAAGAAAAGAATTTGAGGATATTCCAGAAGGTTTATCTAAATCTGCATTGTTTAGAGGAATTAGAGAAGGAAGAATTGTATTTCCTGGTGCAACTGGCGCAACTGGAGAAGGATTAGCAGCTTTTATGAAAACTTTGGCTTTGAGAATGTTAGGTGGAGCGGCACCACCACAAACACCAGAAGAATTTGAAAGATTAGGATTTTTGAGACAATTAATTAATGTTTCTAAACCAGAAGAATTAGAGCAATTATCAGAAATATTTGGGTTAGGAGAAATTGAAAGAGCTTCCGAAAGTAAAGACGATCCTCTTGTTAGAAGATTAATTGAAGCGTTTCAAACAGATATTGATTTTAAAGAATTGTTTAAGATTAAAAACGATACACGAGAAATTCGTGAGGTTATAATTGACGCAGAAAAAAACATGATTGACAATTTAAATAAAGTTATAGGAGAATTGGGCAGAATAAAAGAAACTGCAATAGAAACAAAGGCATCTATGAATAGAAGCGAGAAATTATTAAGAGAAGATATTAAGCCGTCTGTTAATTTTATTAAAGCAAAGTTAATGCCAGAATCTCCAGAAGAAAAGAATATTAAAAAAGACGAAAAAGGTAAATTAACATGAGTGCAACTACAAGAGCGGCAGTCAGAAGTAAATTACTTTATAGACTTGAACATAAAATTGGATTTACAGCTACGGAAGCAAAAGATCTTGCTGCTGAATTAATGGATAAAGTAGAAACGAGATTAGGTAGTTGGAAAAACATAGAAGAAGTTAGACCTTTTTTAACTAGTTCTTACAACACATTAACAGAATTTGCCGAGACAATAAACGATCAAAGTTTTGGCATTTCAAAAAAAGATTTACAAAGATTAATAAAAAAATTTAATGGCTCTAAGTTAATCAGAAAAGTTAATATGTTTGTTGAAAAACATAAAGAATTTAGATTAACAAAAAGAGTTAGTGATTGGGAATTCACATTTACTGAATTAAAGAATGATAAAGAATCCATAAAAGAACAGATAATATTACATACTGATAAAATAAGAAGAGCTGTCGCAAGAGTTGGAACAAGTTTAAGAGAAGTCAAGGAAAGATTAGCAGCAAGAACATTTGAGGCTTCTATGCGAACAATAACAGTAATGTTACAAGTAGCATTTAATTTAATTACTGATAATGAAGTTACAATAGGGCCAATTCCATTAGGAGGATTAGGTGTAGGTTCTCCAACATCTATTCAACTTATTGAAGTTGCTCATTCAAATAAAGAAGTAAAATTCAGAGCAGTTGGAAGTATTTTCTTAGCACACCAATTAGGTGGAAGAGATAGTGTTAAAATAACTGGTAAACTAACTGGTTCATTAAAATTTCTATTTTTATCGTTATTATGGCTTTTAACATTAATGAGTGGAGGATATGTTCAACAAATAGATCCAGAAAGTGGAAATGTAACAAGTTTAAGTGATGCTGATATAACTGGTGGAGCATTTAGAGAAGGAACAGGCCCAATAACTCCTTCTGCAAGAATAGAAGATGTTTTAGTTGAATCACCATCATATATAAAACATTTAAGATTTCCAGTTGTAACAACACACGAAATAATTCCAAATTGTTATATAGAAACATTCTCTTTTGAAGAAACTCTTGAAGGATTAAAAGATACAATTAATTATGATATTCTGTTGAGAACTTATGATGAACCAAGAGAATGGATTTCTGACGCTGAAAATAATTATTTCAGAGCTAAGAGAAGAACAAAAACAGAACATGTATTAAGATATTTCATTAATTTTAGTTGGAGAATGCTAAAATACGGAAAAGAATATATAGCAGTTGATCACAATAGTTGGAAAACAGAAAAATATTTTGATGTGGATGCGGTTGATATGGGATTTGCATTCGCAATGGCATTTATGAGTGGTGTATAATGACAATTATAAATAGTGGAGAAGATCCTGGTATTGGTGCAGCTGGTAGTGTTATAGCTGGATTTTTTTCTGGAGCAGTATTATTTCCAGCGGTAACTCAAATATTGGGTCAAAGCGCAATGCAAGGAATGACAACAGCTGTTACATTAAGTTATATGTTAGCAAGATATTATTTTGGAAATCTTGGTGATATACAACCAGCGGCCGTAATTGGTGGAATTCCATTAGGAACAGTATCAGAATTAAGTCACGGTATTTCAGATAGAGAAGTTAAGTATCGTGCTAATGGAGGAGTTTTCTTAGCACACCAAGACGGAGGAAACGAATCATTAAGAATTGTGGGAAAGGCTTGGGGCCCAAACAGATTTTTATTTTTAAATATGTTAGACTTTTTATTTTTGTATGGATCTTCAACAATGATTGATGTTTTTAGAGAAGCAGCAGATTATATAGAAAGTTTAAGTATTCCTCGTTATCCAAGTTTAAGTGCTTTAACAACTGCTTCAACAACAGTTGACCCATGGCAAGAATTTGAATTAAACGCAAACGACGAAGGATTCAGAGAACATCATGCTACATTTCCAATTATAACAAGAAATCGTATTTATATGTCTATGTATATAGAAACTTATAGTTGGAGACAAGAAATAGAAGAAGATGGAAGACAAGCAGTAACATATACAATTTTCTTTAGAAAATATGAACCAGAACCTCCTTATGAATTTGCTAAGGTTAGATTACCATCTAAAAAAGAAGGAGAAGAAGGAGAAGAAATCGTAGTATATAAAGTTCCAGAATCTTCACAATCACAAGAAATTCACCCAAGAACAAAGAATTTTTATTACAAAGCAGTAGCTGAAATAATGCCATCAATGTTGTTACAAGTATTAAGTCCAGGATTTCAAGCTGATGAAGTAGCAGGATTTGGAAACCAAATGTGGAAAAACTTTTTCGGAACAGAACAAGTTAAAGAAAAAAGAATTAGAGATCCAACAACGGGAGAAATAGTAACAACAACTGTAAGAACAAGAATACCAGGATTAATAGAGAGGAGATTTTTCGGATGACCAATGCGGGTTGGGCTATAAGACAATATGTTCCATTTGATGAACCAGGAGAAAGTATTTCAATGATAGGTAGTTTTCCGTCTATTGGTTCGAGATATTTGGATAAAATAAAAGTATTTCAAGGAATGTTCGGATTACCTTCTTATTTAATTTGGTATGTTCATAAAGATTTAGAATCTTATAATTTTGATAGATATTCATTAGATTTAAAACTGTATATTGCTGGAGATACAAAATCAGCATATTATAGAGAACAATTTAGAGTTTTACATGTAGATACAGATTTTTCAGAAGATAAAGTAAAAGTGTTTGCTGTTTCTGAGGATTGGGCAACATTACAAACAAGATTAATTGATTATGATGTAGGAACTCTTCCTTATGATGAAAAAAGAACAGTAGAAGGATTATTAAGAGAAGTTATAGAAAAGAAAGGAATATTCGGTCTTAAATTTGAGGAACATGACGACAAAGACAAAAAATCAATTCAATTTGAATATCCAACATTTACTTGCGAACCAACATGGACTGTCTATGATTTTATTGATTATATAGCAAAAGAACAAGGATTTGAATGGGCTATACATCACGGAATATTATTTATAGGGCCAGAATTACACGCATATAAAGAATTGGTTGCTAACGATCCTTTTAAAAAGAAAACAGTTAATACAATTACAAAAAGTTTATTTTTCACAAAAGTAGCATTTGAAGCCACATCAATGGGAATTTCTTATAATTATGATTTATTACAAGGAGAAGAATTAATTCCTCTTAGATGTATTTGGTTTGTACATTGGGCTGGAGCTGATGGTGATACAACTAAAGCATGTTTCATAGAAAGAGGAGAAAGTATAAATCACGATTTATATCATAGATCATTGGAAAATGCCGAAGAAAGAGAAGAGGCATTAATGTTATTTTCTAAAACAACACTTTTCAATCAAATAAGAGTAGGTAGAATTTTAGATGATACTGGAACACATCCTTATGTGGATGTTGTTAGTATTCAAAAGGATTTAGAACAATGGGAGAAAAAAGTTCCGAGAAATGTTGTTATAGAAACAGACGAAGCATATTATGAATTGTTAAGGGTTGGTAGAACATCTCAATATGTAGATAATAATGCTGGATTATTTTTTCCTTCTATAAGTGATCCAAAGAACGCACCTAACTCAATAATATTTTATGTTCACGATAGAGTAGAAGAAGCCGTAATGGGGCCTTTTGTTTATGGAAACGGAGACCCAAACTTTGGAATTCCTTATAAAGAAAAGGAAGATTTTAGATTTACAATGCCAGAGTTTCTCGGTGATTCAGGCCCAACATTATATATAACACAATTAGGAGATTTTACTTATCAACCTCTTAAATTTCCAATAGACGACAGTATTCCAGACTTTAATGAACCTTATTTAAGGTTTGAAACTTCTGGACATTTCATTATTAGCAAGAATGGTAACAATTATTTTGAAATGACTGGCGATTCTAATAGTGAGTTTAAAATTAATGT
>SMTZ1_10006708_pt1 | contig 19219 bp, 17 predicted proteins | sample DeeMarSWOR136_30_FD_25667 | JGI IMG/M metagenome (IMG submission 25667)
CGGGAAGCGGCTTGTCAAAGGATAATGAGACGCTTCCCAAAGATTTAGAGCGGTAACCTTTAGCCGTTCGGATTCAGGCGGGCCAAGCCTATGAAGACATTCGATTTTAGACAAGGGACGATTTCCCATAATCTAAAGACCCGCGTTCTAAAGCTTTGGAACCTGACCGCCTCTCCCCCCCTTGCTTGCGATTACGACACAGCCTCAAGAGTGAGGAGGAAGGTCCTGATAAGAGGAAGAACACGTCCTCTGCATTCCTCTGAGGAAGTAGTCTGAGGAGAAGATGAAATTGGCACGCTTTGATCTTGCAGCGAGACGCACCCTGAAGCAGGAACGGAGAGGAGAATGAGATGGGTCAAGCTTTAGAAGGCATAACAGTTTTGGATCTCAGCAAATATGCTCCAGGACCTTATTGTACCATGATTCTTGGAGACCTGGGAGCGGATGTTATCAAGGTGGAGGAGTTTGGCTCACCCAAAGGTCGCCGTGCTGAGCAGATGAAAGGCACTGCCAAGGCGCCGATTTTCCGTGAATTTGCGTCTTCCAACTCCCCGTTTAATCCATTGGATCGTAACAAAAGAAGTGTGGCCTTGAATCTCAAAATGGCTATGGGGCAGCGTATCTTTTATCAACTGGTGGAGAGGGCAGATGTCGTGGTGGAAGGGTTTAGACCTGGAGTGGCGAAGCGGTTAGGAATAGATTACGAGACCCTTCAGGGGATGAATCAACGAATCATATACTGTGCGATCACTGGCTATGGGCAGAATGGCCCCTATCGTGATTTGGTAGGACACGACATAAACTACATTTCGCAAGGAGGAGCTGTGGATATTATGAGTCAGCCTGGGATGCATCCTCCCATCCCTGGCAATCTCATTGGGGACATGGCTGCTGGAGGAATGCAAGGGGCCATTGGGATCCTGGCTGCCCTCATGGCACGGGTAAGGACGGGAAGAGGACAGTTTGTTGATATTTCGATGACAGACGGAGTCGTTTCTCTGCTTTCTTTGTATCTCGGGGGACATTTCCAATACGGCCAATTGCGTGAAGAAGAAGATAGGATCACCACAGGAGCAACGCACTCCAATGATTATTACAAAACAAAGGACGGGAAATTCATCAGTATCTCCTGTGCCGCAGAACCTTGGTTTTATGCAAACCTGTGCAAGGCGTTAAGTTGTGAGGAATTCATTCCCTATCAGACAGACCCGGGAAGAGCACCAGAGATAAAGGCTTTCTTTGAGAAAAAATTCCTCACAAAGACCAGAGATGAGTGGTTTAACATCCTCTCTCAGTTAGACATCCCGGTAGGCAAAGTCTACAAATTAGACGAGCTTGCCTCAGACCCCCAACTGTTTCATCGCCAAATGATCGTGGAAATAGATCATCCTGTGGAAGGGAAAATACCGCAGGCAGGGATATCGATAAAGCTTTCAGAGACACCAGGGACAATAAGACGACTAGGTCAAGCAATCGGAGAGAGTACAGAAGAGATTCTGGTTGAGATAGGCTACAGCAAGGAGGAAGTAAAGAAACTACAAGATGAGGGAGTCGTCAGTACGGGTTCGCCTCCCCATCCTGAGGAGGCATAGAACAGGGTCGCGAGAGGAAGAAAAAGAACGACCTTCCGATACCCGACTGAAAAAGGATTCTAATGACGATGGCTTAGAAAGGAGTAAGACGCATGGGAAGTCAACTCAATGAAGGTTCTCAGGCAGGAAAGAAGCAAGTTCCAGTGGCAGAGGGTCTATTCTACCAACCAAGTTCACAGGATGAAAAGCCCTATTTAATAGGATCAAAATGTAACGTGTGTGGCAACCTTACCTTTCCCAAAATTCCAATTTGTCCTCGGTGTGCGAAGAAAGATACGATGGAAGAAGTCCATCTCAGTGGCAAAGGGGAAGTGGAATCCTTTACGATCGTATGGTCGCCTTTGCCAGGGTTTAAGGCTCCTTCCGTCCAATCCTATATCAAACTCAGGGAGGGGATCACCATCTGGTCATTAATGGCGGATTGTGAACCGTCTGAAGACGCACTAAAAATCGGAATGGAGGTAGAGTTAGTCATAGGGCCGGTGAGACAAGACACAGAAGGCAACGAAATAATCAGCTATCAATTCAGGCCGGTGAAAGACGATTGAAAAGGAGAATGTATATGAGAGACGTGGTGATTATCGGTGTAGGGATGACCCCCTTTGGGAGATTCTTGGAAAAAAGCCCGCAAGATCTGGGGCGAGAGGCAATCTGGAATGCGATTGAGGATGCGAATATTCCTCCCAAACATATCCAGGTAGCCTATGTTGGCAATGCGGTGGGCGCACAGTTAAACGAGTTAAAAGGAACCATAGGGCAGCACGTACTCACCTCTGCAGGGATTGATAGCATCCCGGTGACAAATGTGGAGAATGCTTGTAGCAGTGCGTCGAGTGCTTTAAGGCTTGCTGTGTTGGAGGTTGCGTCGGGAAACCACGATATTGCATTAGCCGTGGGTGTTGAAAAAATGTATACGGGCGATACAGCCAAAGCGGCAGCCTCTATGGCCTCAGGAACACCCTATGCCAAATTTGGGTTCACCTTTGTTGCTGAGTATGCTTTGAATTTAAGGAAATGGATGAGAAAATGTCCAGCAGTCAAAGTTGAGCATTTTGCTAAAGTGGTGGTAAAAAATAGTAAAAACGGCTCCCTGAACCCTTATGCGCAATTCAAAAAACCTTTATCCGTGGAGGATGTACTCAATTCGCGAATGATTGCCAATCCGCTCACGTTATATATGTGCTCGGGAATCGGCGATGGATCTGCTGCTGCCATCGTCTGTTCTAAGAAGACTGCACGCAAATATACTTCAAAACCCCTGATCAAAGTGGCCGCATGTGAGCTGATCTCCGGAACCTACACCTACCCCGACGAAGTTCATGAGGCCTGCAGTAGCCGAGCAGCCAAACGTGCCTACGAGAAAGCCGGAATTGGGCCAGAGGACGTCAATGTGGCTGAAGTTCATGACGCGATGGCTCCGGCAGAGCTGAAATTATATGAAGAACTTGGTTTTTGCCAAGAGGGAGAATCGGCTCGTATGATTGATGAAGGGAAAACCATGATCAATGGCACTCTTCCGGTCAACCCCAGTGGAGGGTTAGCGGCTAAGGGTCACCCGGTAGGCGCTACAGGTCTAGCACAGGTTGCAGAGATCGTCTGGCAATTGAGGGGTGAAGCGGGTAACAGACAAGTTTCCAAGCCAAAGGTCGGGTTAACTCAAAATCAGGGAGGGTTGGTCGTAGGAGATAATGCGGCCTGCGTGGTCACCATACTAAAGAGGTGAGACGGAGATGTCTGCATTCAAGAAGTCCCATATGTTCTGTTCATTACGAAACCATGCGGATGTTCAAAACGCTCACAGGAGGGTTTTAGGATGGCGACAGTGAAGAAAGGCGCGAAAAAAGAAAGGAATCGTCTTTGTGAATTGCTTGGGATCCACTATCCCATCATCCAGGCACCCATGAACTGGGTAAGCGGCGCTGACCTGGTGGCAGCAGTATCGAACGCAGGAGGATTGGGTACTCTGGGACCCAACGCTGGAGCCAAAACCCTTACGGGCGATGTCGTTCTTACTGGGGAAAGACTGCGAGACCAGATAAGAAAGGTGAAACGTTTAACGAAAAATCCATTTGCAGTAAACATCGCCATAGGCCAAGGGGAGTTGAAGCAATACGCCCAGAGGTGGGTTGAAGTTGTCTTAGAGGAGGGTATCCCGGTGGCCATCGTCTCCGCAGGAAGCCCTGTGGATTATACGAAGACCTTGAAAGATGCAGGAATAAAAGTCCTTCATGCTATTTCCACTCTAACCCACGCGAAAAAGGCTGAGGGCGTGGGGGTAGACGCCGTGATCTGCGAGGGGTATGAGGGGGGCGGTCATAAGGGTTTCACAGAGCTAACGACCTTCGTTCTGGTCCCTATGGTGGCCAGAGCGGTGAACGTACCTGTTGTGGCCGGAGGGGGAATTGTTGATGCCAAAAGCGTACTGGCCGCTCTCGCTTTAGGAGCGGATGGTGTCTATATGGGGACACGATTTATGGCTGCCCGCGAGTCTGATTCTCATGAACATGTCAAAGAAGCCGTTGTTAAAGCAGAAGACGTCTGCACGATCAGCATCCCCAAAGGAATGCTAAGCCGGGACTTGAAGAACCTTTTTACTCAGAAATACTTAGAGATGAAGGAGGCGGGGGCTTCCCCCAAAGAGTTGAATGACTTCCTAAGCGAGTTTTCTCAGTATCGCAGCCAAGTGTTGGGCGATGTGGAAGGGTCTGAGGTGGCCTGTGGGCAGGGAGCCGGATTGATCACGGGCGTCATGAGTACAGCAGAGATTATGCAAGGGATCGTGAATGGGCTGCCTTCTTTGTTAGATGAACTTAAGAAAAAAATCGCACCCTTCAAATCCTAATCGGCTAAGAAGGGCATCACCTGGGCCGGGGAAGGATGGGCGAGGAACCATGGGTGAGAAGGAAATCGAAATTTTTATGAGATAAACGTAAATGGATCAATGGAAATGTATTTGGTCAACGAAGCAAGGAGACCCGCATGGAAGAGCAAATTAAGAGAACGTTGAAATCACTTGAAGCTAGAAATCTCAGGGCGTGGTTTGCGAAGAATTGTAAGGCGGCCCGCGACCAAATGTTGAACCTCATTTCAAAAGAGGCCACTGTTGGGGTCGGTGATTCTTCATCCATCAGGCAGATTGGAATCATAAAAGAATTGAGAAAGAGAGGGACAAAGGTCATCAATCCCTTTGATCTCGACAAAACGATTAAAGATAGGAGAACTTTTTTAGAATTTCTTTTCATGCCTTCGATTCAGGCCAGCGTCTGCGATGTTTTCTTAACGGGGACAAATGCCATCACACAGGACGGCAGATTGTTGAATATAGATGCTGCTGGAAATCGAGTGGCTGGTATGTTCTGGGGGCATCCTCAGGTGATCTTGGCCGTGGGAAAGAATAAGATCGTTCGAAACCTTGACGAAGCATTTTACCGTGTTAAAAATATGGTGGTCCCTGAACATCTAAAAAGGAGAGGGGCTTCAACGCCTTGTACCGTTACAGGAAAATGTCACGATTGCATCGGAGAGAAAAGAATTTGTGCTGTGACAAGCATCATCGAGAGCAAGCCCCTATTAACAGAGATAAATGTGATTATTGTCAATGAAGATTTAGGGCTTAGTTGGGATGAGTCTTGGCCTAGGGAACGTATCAAAAAGATAGCTAAGAAACACGAAAGATTTGCCTGGTCGCTACCCAAGAAGGTTATTGATACGGCGGACAGAAAAGCACTCTGGAGATTGGTAAAACCTCTAGGGGTAAGGGTAGGATCGTAGATGGTTCCCGATTGAAAAGGAAGAGACATCAACAGGTGAGGTTGCGCAAATTCCTCTGTAGGCTTACGGTAAGATCCTCCCTCTTGCCAGCCGCTAAATATCTATATATTCCTTCGGATCAAAGTTCTTTTCCCTCGTCCAAACAAATGCCCTACAATCCCTTACCCGGAAGAGTTTGATCATCTGATATCCGCGTTTCTCAACCCAGGGTTTGAGGAACGACCTCTTTTCGACGATCTCCTCTTTTAGCTTCTGCTCTTCAACAACTTCTGCCAATCCTATCACGCGGACCTGTAGGCCGGTCTTAAAATCGTTGAAACAAATCTCCACCTTCGGGTTACTTTGGATCTGGGTCCAGAGGTCTTTCAAATCAGCGGTCTGAAAAAGAATCCCCTCCTTGTCCGCTCGGACCATCAACATTCCACGAACGTGCGGCTGATTTCCCTCGGTTGTTGCAAGGTGACAAGCAGGATGACTATTGAGGAACTCGAGAATTTCATCTCTATTCATGACCCATCTCCTTTCGTAAGACGCCTTCGGCCAAATCACCCGTCATTATTTGGTGCTGTAATATACATTAGTTTCGAAACAAGTGGAAGCAAAAAAGGATACAGAAGAAATCGACTGCAAACCGTTCCAGTAACCCTAAGGTCAAATGCCGAGTCCCAAAGCTGTCCCTTACTGTGTGACGGGTTGTAGACATCGTTCGGTTTCTCAACTCAACTCTTGTAATCCTTAATTCTTCCGTGGAAACTTAGTGGAATCGGGCAGGAATGTCTCCAAAAATCTTATCAAGCGGATGATTTGACATCACGGCTGGCAGAGGGTACTCCTCCAGCCCCAGATAGGGCTTCCAATGGTCAGGGCATTCTTGGAGTTTGGGGACAAGCTGAGGTTTCCGCTATAAGATTTTTTCCGACATCCCTGCCCGATTCCACCTGCCCGCCCGCAGGAAAGGAATTTGACTTACGCTTCCGTGAGGAATGACTAACTTTTCCAACTTCTTCTTGACATATTTTCTTAGTAAAGTAATATACCGACCGTATGCCTGACAGAGATTTAATCGATGTTTTAACCGCTGTGGAAAGGGGAGGGAAGAATGGCCAAAGGAAATGTTTTAACTTGTAAGATGGAAGGAGGAATCGCAGTTGTCAGTATTGATCGACCTCCGCTCAACGTACTAAGCTTTGATAACTACAAAGAGGTGTGTGAAACGATGATGGATCTGATCGAAGCGAAGAAAGCGAAAGTGGTCGTGTTGACAGGCAACCAACAGGTCTTCGTCTCAGGGCTCGACATAAAAGAAATCGGCATGATTGAGACCCCCGATGAGAATACTAGAAAGACGATGGCTGTAAAAGCACTTTTCCGGCGGATCGAAAGGCTTAAAAGGCCAGTGATCGCCGCCATCCATGGCAACTGCTTCGGGGGTGGGCTAGAACTGGCCATGGCATGCCATCTGCGTCTTGCCAGTCGTGATGCGAAGATCGGCTTACCGGAAATTAACCTGGGCGCGATTCCCAGTTTTGGAGGAACGCAGAGACTTCCAAGGATCGTAGGTCGGGCGAAGGCGCTAGAAATCATGCTTGCAGGAAGGCTTATTTCAGGTGAAGAGGCCTTTCGCATTGGGCTTATCAACGAAGTCTGTGCTCCGGAGAAGCTTCTCGACCGGACCCTATCCCTCGCGCATGAAATTTCAGAGAAGAGCATAATGGCGGTGGAGGCGATTGTCCAGGCAGCGAGAGAGGGCTTAGAGCAGGAGATCGAGCAGGGCATGGCCCTTGAATCTGAGCTTTCTTCGACGCTCACGGGTACCTACAACATGAAGGAGGGTATTAAAGCATTCCTGGAAAAGAGAAAACCCGTCTTTCACGACACATAGGAAGGGGGAAAGAAGGCTGTCAGAGGTTTCACACGCCCAAACGGGTATCTTTCGTACCTTTCAACATTCTATCTTTTTAAAAGGCCAACGGTTCGGAAAAATTTCATGCTCGGGTCCCGTTACCGGAACGATGCCAGTCTTTTGCATGGAGTCTTAGTTCAGCAGGGTAAGATAAAAGGAGAAGATGATTGGAGAACAGGGCGTCGCTATCTGGGGATGATGGGGTGAGTGAATAAATCTGGCGGGATCAAGCGGAGGCCTGTTTAGAGATCCTGGCAAAAGACCAAAAAGGACAAAATGATCTTCTCCGACGTCTGCGTGGGCAAATTAATGAGAAGAAAAGGAGATAAGATATGAAAGCAATGGTGAATGTCCAGGGAAAGGAGGGAGGGACTTTAGAGGTTCGTGACGTTCCTCAACCTGAACCGGGTCCGACGGAGTTGCTAATTCGAGTAAAAGCGACGGCAGTAAACCGTGCTGACCTCTACCAGCTTAGAGGTACTTTCATACCCCAAACGGCACCTGGTGGACCATCCCTCCCACTCAAGGCCCCTGCTAGTTTGCTTACAATTGCAGGCCTCGAGGCCGTTGGCGAAGTGGCAGGAATGGGAAAAGATGTGTCTGGGTTTTCATTGGGGGATCGTATGATGGGAATATGCGATGGAGGGTATGCTGAATTTACTACCATAGATTACCGATTAGCGATTCCGGTACCTGTACGATTGAATTGGGAAGAGGCGGCAACCATCCCTGCTGCGTACATGACTGAACATAATGCCCTGATCACCAATGGACGTCTCCAGGCCGGTGAAACGGTGTTGGTCAATGCAGCCTCATCGGGCGTTGGTGTAGCGGCTATTCAGATCGCCAAGCTCTGCGGCGCGAAGAAAACCATCGGTATCACCGGCACGCCAGCCAAAATCGCGGCTCTAAAAGCCCTTGGGACGGACCTGGGCATTAATTACCGCACCGAAAATTTCGCTGATGCTGTGCTCGCAGCCACCCATGGGAATGGAGCTGATGTGATAATCGATCACGTCGGAGGAAGCTTTCTGAAAGAAAACCTTCGTTGTATAGCCGTGAAAGGCCGGCTGATCAGTGTCGGTCGGCTCGGGGGGACGACCGCTGAACTGGACCTCGAACTTGTGGCCTATAAGCGTCTGCAACTAATTGGTGTCACCTTCCGGACACGCACGTTGGATGAGAAGATCGCCATCGCACGAGGCGTCACCGCCGAACTGCTCCCGGCCCTGGCCGATGGCCGCCTTAAACCAGTGATTGACCGTGTCTTCGAGCTCGATCAGGCAGCTCAGGCTCAAGCATACATGGAGTCGAATGCACAGATTGGTAAGATTGTACTCAAGGTGTAAGGATCCTGCAACAAAGCCTTATAGGTGCCTATAATCGACAGCCGAGTGTGCTTTCAGACAAGGCTTGCCACCATTTTTGCTAAGGCCTGAAGACAGATCCTTTACGGAATTTTCAAAAAATCACCATCATAAACCTTAATGAAAAGGAGTACGAAATGGAACGCAAGAAGATAACTCCTCAAGACCTCTTTCTGAAAAAGCAGCAAGGCAAAAAAACCTCGAATATTGTCTGTTATGATTACATCATGGCGTCGTTAGTTGACCAGGCAGGAATCGATACGATACTTATTGGGGACTCGGCAGAGATGGTTATGATGGGTATGCCCAACACCCTATCCATCTCAATGGATGAGATGATTTATCATTGTAAAGGGGTCATGCGGGCAGTGAAGTACTGCCTTGTCGTTGGTGACCTTCCTTTCCTGTCTTACCAGACCAGCATACGTGACGCAGTCTATAACGCTGGCCTTTTTATGAAATATGGAGGGGTTGATGCAGTAAAGATCGAGGGGGGACGGGAGGTCGCGGCCACTCTTAAAGCCATTGTTGACGCTGGTATCCCGTGTGCTGGTCATATTGGACTCACACCCCAGTCGATGGCTAAGATTGGAGGATATAAGGTCCAGGGAGGTGACGCTGCCACAGCCCGTAAGCTCATTGATGATGCCCTGGCATTGGAAGATGCTGGAGCCTTTGTGCTCGATATGGAGTGTGTCCCTGATCGTATATCTGAAATTATTTGCAAGAAACTTACCATACCGGTATACGGCATCGGATGTGGACCCAATTTAGATGGACAATTCCTGAACATTTATGATTTAGTGGGCCTCTTTGAACGATTTACTCCAAAGTTTGTAAAGAAATACGGAAATTTGGCACAGGACGTAGTAACAATGTTGCAGCAATATAAGGAAGAGGTTGACCAGGGCGTCTTCCCTGGACTAGAACATAGTTTCCATATTAGAGACGATGTACTGAAAGCTGTTCTTAATGATACGCCCGACGTTAAGTAGTTTTTTGAAAAAGGCGATTTTCTAATACTCAAGAAGCAACAGACTTCACGAAGAAGAAATCTATCAAGGAGGAACTATGTTGAAAAAAATACGGCACATTGGGATTTTTGGGGAGGAATTTGAGCGTGGGGTTGAGAGATTTAAAGGATTTGGACTTCCCTGTACAGAGGTGAAGGAAATCAAGGAGATCGGTGCGAAGATCGCCTTCTTGCCCATAGGAGACACGATGATTGAGCTCATCTGCCACACAGGGCCCGATAAGGGGCAGGATCCCGTGACCCGTGTGGTTCGGGGACAAAAGGGAACCATCAATCACCTTTGTTTCGAAGTGGATGACTTGGAGGCGAGCATCAAGGATTTTGAGAAGAATGGGGCGAAGCTTGTGGAAGGCTGTCCCAGACCCGGAGCTCACGGCCGCATCGCCTTCTTCTATCCCGAATCAACGGAGGGGGTCCTCATAGAACTATGTGAGGTATAGTGGAAGACCAGATAGTGAAAGATGTAAGAAATTCCTTCTTTATTTCCCCCCTTTCCACTATTTCTGTTTAAATCAACGATGTAGCGCAGGGGGCCCACCCAAGGAGGGAGTTCAATGAAGACACGTCTCAATCGGGAGGTCATCGCTCTCAGGGCAGCTAAGGAATTCTTTGACGGCGCAGTCGTAAATTTAGGAGGGGGCATTCCCACCCTGGCTGCGAACTTCGTGCCCGAAGGGAGAATAGTCATTTTTCATACTGAGAATGGTGCGTTAGGCTTTGGTCCTGTGCCCAGCAACCAAGCAGAAGCGCAGCCTCATCTGATGGGTGCCAATGGATTGCCTTTCACCCCCCTACCGGGGATGTGTTTTTTTCATCATGCGGATTCCTTCGGTATGATCAGAGGAGGGCATATCGATATTACTGTTTTGGGAGCTTTACAAGTGTCAGAGAAAGGAGACCTTGCGAACTGGACCTTTCCGGAGAGAGGAATTGGCAATATTGGAGGAGGGATGGATTTGGCTTTTTGTTGTAAAAGAGTCATTGTCGCCATGGAACATACGACGTCAAAAGGGGAATTGAAAATTCTAACGGCGTGTACGTACCCCATTACTGCCTCTCGTTGTGTTTCTATCATCGTGACGGATGTAGCAGTGATTGAGGTATCTGAGGCTGGTCTTGTTCTAAAAGAGGTTGCTCCAGGCTGGTCTGGTGACGAGGTACAGGCTATTACTGGAGCAAAGCTGATCGTAACAGGGGACGTTAAAGAGATAGAGCTATGATTTAACTGTCCTTATCTTCGTAGGTATGAATACCACTTGATCAGGGTAGTGACAAGGAATCTTGATTCGGATTTTTACCTGGATGAGAAAGGAAAGACTCTTATGAAAGCCAAGGCAATGATCGTTAACGAGCCCGGACGAATGGAGCTCAAGGAGTTTGAGATTGTTCCACCCCAGAGGGATCAAATACTCCTGAAGTTAGGTGTGACCTCAGTATGTGCCTCAGATCCAAAAATCCTGTGGGGCAAGACAAGCCTTGTTAGGTTTCCGGTAATCATGGGCCATGAGATAGTAGGTCGGGTAGCCCAGATTGGTGAGGAAGCAGCGGCTCGATATGGTCTAAAGCCAGGGGACAGGATTACTGTTGAAACAGGGATCCCTTGTGGTCATTGCGAGTGGTGTCGGACGGAAAATCACTACCAAAAGTGCCAGTCGGCCGGACTTTACGGTCTGACGATGACGGCAGATAAACCCCCTTTTCTTTTTGGTGGGTACGCCGAATATATGTACCTCTTGCCTGGTACGCTCATCCATAAGGTGGCTCCTGACGTCCCCGACCTCGCCGCCTCTCTGAGTTCAGTCATGGCCAACGGGGTGCGCTGGGTCAAAACCTTGGGTGAGATGACGTTTGGTCAGAGTCTGGTGATAAGTGGCGTAGGCTCTCAGGGGCTGGCTACTCTTATGGCTGCGCGGGAATGGGCGAAAGAGTTTGGTGTCGATTTTACATTGAACATTGAGCAGGAAGATCCTCGCAAGGTCGTCCCCAAGCTGTTAGGCGGGTTCCCCGATGTGGTTGTGGAAACTTCAGGGATTCCCACGGCTATTCAGACTGCTTTGGAGTTGGTTAAGCCAACCGGACGGGTGGTCACCATAGGGCTCTCTGGAGGCAAGGAGACACCAATAAAATTTGATCCTCTGGTGGATAAGGGAGTGGTCATCTTGGCCGATGCGGGTCAAGCAGGGAACTGGAAGGATGCTTTACGTATGATCAACGCTCGCAAGTATGCAATCGAAAAGATCAGCAATTTCACGTATCGTCTGGAGGAGCTGCCCAGAGCGCTCGAGGAGACAGCGAATCCTCCGGATGGTTTTATTAAGGGTGCCGTGGTGTTCAATTGATACGGGATTTTAAAGAATCTTGGATCAGGAGGGAGGGGCGATGGGAGGTCGTTTAAAAGGGAAAGTGGCTATAGTGACGGGGGCCGGGTGTCTTCCCAGTCCAGCAGACAGAGAGCCGATTGGCAATGGCAAGGCTGCAGCCATTCTTTATGCAGTGGAAGGAGCGCGTGTTGTGGGCATGGACATCCAGAAAGAAGCTGCAGAGGAGACGAAACGTAGCATCGAAGCAGAAGGGGGAGTTTGTTCTGTTTTTGAAGGAGATGTATCAAAAGCTGAGGATTGCCATGCGATGGCAGAGCATTGTTTGAAGGTCTATGGTCAGATCGATATTCTTCATAATAACGTAGGAATCATTCCACCGAATCCCGGGGGGATATTAGAGCTGGATGAAGAGAACTGGGATTTGGTGATGAATGTGAACCTTAGGAGTATCTTTCATACCTGCAGGGCTGTACTCCCCCAGATGTTAAAACAGGGAGGAGGCTGTATCCTGAACATCTCGTCTTTGGCGTCTGTTCGGCATGAAAGTCCGAAATTGTTTATCTATACGGTTTCCAAAGCTGCGGTGAACTCACTCACCCGCTCCCTCGCTCCCTGGCGATCGAATTTGCAGACAAGGGCATTCGAGTGAACTGTATTATGCCGGGACTGATCGATAGTCCCACGATCTACCATTCGCTTCCGAGGTTTTATGGTGGAGACATTGACAAGATGAGGAAGGACCGGGACGAGAGAGTTCCCATGAAGAGAATGGGCGTCCCCTGGGATATTGCACGGGCGTCGCTCTTTCTTGTCTCAGATGAAGCCAGATATATCACGGGCCAGATACTCGCCGTCGACGGAGGGCTTTTAGCACAGTCAGGATAGTTGAGGTTAGTTTAGTTATGGAGGTACAAAATAAATGACAATACACAAAATAGTCGCAACTCCAGATGAAGCGGTTTCCGAAATACCAGATGGGGCAACAATTATGGTGGGGGGCTTCGGACACGCAATAGATAGACCACAAAGGCTCATTCAGGCATTGGCGAAGAGAGGCGCGAAGAACCTGACAATCATTGGTAACTCAGCTGGTGTTGCCGGCAAGTTGGGTATCGGCTCCCTCGGCGGCATACCGTTCGTCGATGAAGATATTCTCATAGAAAATGGCCAGGTGAGAAAAGTGATATGCAGTGTGCCTGCATCTTTAGTGATGTCCAAACCGAATGCGTTTGAGAAACTCTATAGGGATGGGAAGATTGAACTGGAATACGTGCCCCAAGGAACTCTGGCAGAAAGGATACGGGCTGGAGGGGCCGGTCTGGGTGGCTTTTATACTCCGACGGGTGTGGGAACACTAATTGAAAAAGGTAAAGAGAAAAGAAACATCGGGGGCAAAGAGATGATCCTAGAGTTTGCCCTGAGAGCGGACTACGCCCTGATCAGAGCCTACAAAGCGGATACCATGGGCAATTTAATCTATAAAGGGATCATGAGATCGTTCAATGCAATCATGCCCCCAGCGGCTGAGACTGCCATTGCCGAGGTCGAGGAGATTGTGGATACGGGCGGACTTGACCCTGAAGCCATCGTCACTCCAGGTATATTTGTTGACCGTATCGTCAAGGTACCAATGTGAAAATGACTGCTCCACTGTTTCTCTTCGGGGAGAAGCAGGAAAACAACAATTCGTCAATGTCCGGTTCAAATTTTTGTCCAAGTGTTTTTTTTGCATCAAAGAAGAGATAGACACACCGAAACTTATCTAATCATGGCTATTTTCTTCAATAGGCCCACTTATGAGCAGATTTCGATCTTACGTTGTCTACAACCGCGCTAGCAGAAGGCAGGCCTAAGCTACGGAAGCTTGTATCGATCGGTGATCACCCACCGGATCTCCTGTTACGCTGATGGAACCCTGGAAGAACGGATCAACAAATGGAAGTTTGAAGAAGGACTTTTTCAGAAGGATCAGGCAGAAGTGATTGTGGTATATGAGATGGCCATAGTCAATAAAAGAGAAGTCGGAGAGATTAAACATAATCGTGGGGCCGTGAGGGGATTAGTGCCTTGAAGAGAAATTTGAGCGCCGGACATGCGGATATGGGGTTAACCGCCGAGAGAACATGTAATATGTTGAAATCTTTTATAAATTTTATTTCTATCGGGGCAATTTTGAATTGTGAATTTTTTCTGCTTGACAACCACAAGCTATGGGTATATTAATTTTGTCGGCAGTCGACCGTCTACGGGAAATATAAGCTACATGAATTACCTAAGCTTTAGAAGAGAGTTTGTGCCCCAAATCCCCGTTCCTTTGGTTGACCAAATAGCCTCATTTTTGACCGATGCTATCATCGAAGGCCAATTAAAGGGCGGTCAACGGTTGGTAGAGAGTGAACTTCAGAGGCAATTCAAAATTAGTCGCGCCCCTATTCGCGAATCTTTTCGGGTTTTGGAGAAAAAGGGGTTAGTTGTCATCATCCCTCACAAGGGAACTTTTGTCCGAAAACTTGATCAAAAGAAGATAGAAGAGAATTTTGCTATACGGGCCTATTTAGAGGGTTTTGCAGCAAGCTCAGCAACGGCACAACTAAATGATGAAGATATTAGAAGTTTAGAATCAGCTTATTCGGGAATGACACAGGCAGTGAGAACAAAGAATTTTGCAGATTATATTAGGGCCCATTACGATTTTCACAACGCTTTCATTAAAGCCAGCAGAAATGATACGTTGATAGGGATTATAGAAAACCTCGCGATTCTACCTCTTTGGTATAAGTTCATATTGAGTTTTGTTAGAGAAAATTCTGAGTATTGCACTCAGATCCATGGGGAGATCTTATCTTTTTTGCAAAAAAGGGAGGCAGCCAGAGTGGAGGCGCTTGTAAAGGAACACATTCTTAAAGCTCTTGATTGGTTTCTAAAATTTTTGGCGTCGAGAGGTGGGGAAGAATCAGTCATCCAAGATGTTTAGACCTCCGAATTTGAGAAAAAGAATTCTTCAATACTGATGTAGGAGAATAGGCAAAAAGCAAGAATCTTCCTGGAAAATATCGTCCTTATTAGGGATCGTTATAAAAATTGAAAGTTTGGGTTGCAAAAACCGAGTCTTTTTCGACCCATCTGTCGAATGTGAGAATTGGGGAGCCAGATTGATCCTTTTATATTGGTTTTCCAAAGGTCGCTTGAGAAGCTCAGATTTCGATTGCCGAAGAAGAAGGAACAATCGTTTAGAACTTTCAGGAAATAGCAGTAACGTGATCGGTCCAACTGAACGTAGACAAAGCGATACAAATACGATGATGACTTGAGCACGAGGAGGTTTGGAATGCCCGCAAAACAGAAACCCGAGTTTTATGATGATGCTTGGATTCCTACCCAATGTGGTAGATGCTTTTCTAACTGTTCGATACGTGTTCACCGTATTGATGGAGTAGCGGTAAGGATAGAAGGAAATCCTGATTCGTGGATGGGTTCCCAGGGTGGGTTATGCGCCAAGGGTGCGTCTGGCACACAAGTTCTTTACGACCCCAACCGTTTGAATGTTCCACTCAGGAGGACTAATCCAGAGAAAGGTCTTTATGTAGACCCTAAGTGGAAGGAGATTTCATGGGAGGAAGCTCTTGATGAAATGACGGATAAACTTAAAAGGGTTCTAGATGACGACCCAAGGAAAATTCTTCTGCAATCGACAACAATGCGTGCCCTGACAGGAGGATTAGGCTGGAGAAGACTTATGGGAGATCTTCTGGGTACGCGCAATATGACAGCTGGGAATGCCGGCACCGAATGTGGTAATGGATCGCATGTTGCTCGCGGCTTATTGTATGGATCATGGGACATCGTGCCCGATTATAAATATTGTAATTATGCAATATTTTGGGGTGTAAATGGGGGCCATGCGACTGGACATGCATCCATGGCATTAGCGAGGCTTGCTGCTGACGCAATGGAAAGGGGCATGAAACTTGTTGTAATTGATCCGGTATGCCATTTTTCAGGCAGCAAGGCGGTAGAGTGGATTCCAATTTTGCCAGGAACGGATGGCGCTGTTGCTTTAGCTATGGCCAATGTTATTCTTAATGAATTAGGGATATGGGATGCCATTTACCTCAAAACTAAAACCAATGGACCTTACCTTGTCGGTCCCGATGGGAAGTATGTAAGGGACCCGATAGATAAGAAACCATTAGTTTGGGATGCTGTTGAATTAAAAGCTAAAGTATATGACGACGCAAGCATTATTGATTACACCCTCGAAGGAAGTGTCCAGGTTAATGGATTGGATTGTCGTCCATCGTTTCAACTGTTCAAGGAGAATCTGAAGAAATATACTCCTGAAATGGCTTCAAAAGTAAGCACTATCCCTGCAGAGACAATTCGTCGGATTGCGACTGAATTTGCCAAGGCTGCTCAAATAGGCAGTACCATTACCATTGAAGGGCATCAACTTCCATTTAGACCGGTGGCGTCAACCACATGCCGCGGGAGCGGGGCCCATGAAAATGCTGTTCATACTGCAATGGGAATACTCCTACTTAACCACATACTTGGGGCAGCTGATGTGCCAGGAGGTACAGTTGGATACCCAACTACCTGTCTAGGTTATCCTGGAACAGGTAAGTTAAAACTAGGCTTAGAAAAGGGTCTGGACGGGTTGCTAACTGTCTCGCGCTGGATGCTAACTCATTTACCATGGCCGGTTAAAGACCCTAAATTCCCGGGGGACGCAGGATTGCTGGACCTTTTCCCATTGGGCAGTATGTCCTCTATCTGGGTAACGAGTGACCGAGAGGAGATATGGGATAAGATAAGGTTGCCTTACAAAATAGAGGTTATGCTTAATTATGGATCCAATTCGGTAATATCAGCACCCAATCCAGAATGGTATGCTGAATTTCTTAAAAAAATCCCATTTATCGTAAGCTGGGATTTGGTCCCCAATGAATTTGCGGAAGGTTTTGCTGATTTACTTTTGCCTGACACTAGCTACTTAGAGACTTTTACTTGGATGGAAGGAACGGGTTTCTTCTTTAACTATCCATTCGGAATGGAACCCTGGACCTTCCATATCACTCAACCAGTAGTGAAGCCTGCGCATGAGAGAAGGTTTCTTATGGATGTTACCTTTGATTTGCTCGATAGACTCGGTAAGAGAAAAGAGCTGAATGAGTATTGGAATAGGCATATAGGTTTAGAGGGAGCTGATCAATTGGAACCAACTGAGAAGATCACGTGGGAACAGCTGGGTGACAGGGCACTGAAACACTACTTTGGGCAGGATCATAGCGTTGAGTGGTTTAAAAAACATGGCGGTATGATCTGGCCTAAGAAGATACAGGAAGCTTACTGGAGGCACTTCACAGATGCAAGAATACCCATCTATCTGGAGTTTATGATAGATTTAAAGAAGAAGATAAGGGCAATAGCTGACGAATCTGGGATTAAGGCTAATTGGGATCAATACACTCCACTCATTGAATGGTTCCCCTGTAGCCCTCACCTAGTAAGTGATTCTAAATATGATTTGTATTGTTTTACATATCGGGATATCTTGCATTCAAATTCATCGACTATGGAGCAACCATGGTTAGATGAAGCAACCCAGATGAATCCATATACCTACAACATTTCAATGAATTTCCATACGGCGAAGCAGAAGGGGTTGAAAGACAAGGACCTTATTGAAATAGAGTCAATCCATGGGCATAAGATCAGAGGAAGACTTAAATTAAGGAAGGGGCAACATCCTCAAACGATTGCTTTAGTTTCGGCAGGCCACTGGGCAAAAGGGCAGCCAATTGCAGCAAACAAAGGAGCCAATTTCTATGCACTCTTGGAATCAAAGTTTGAAGATTGCGATCCTTTAGCCTTTACCATGGAGATGTCTGTTAGGGTCAAGGTAAAAAAGGTTGGAAGGAGGTAACATGGTTAGATGGGGAATGGTAATAGATTTGAAAAGGTGCATTGGTTGTTATAGCTGTATGGTAGGATGTAAGCAAGAGCACTTTCTCCCGCCCAATATATTTTGGACCAGGCTATTAATAAGTGAAACCGGAGAATATCCTCAAGTAACCAATCATGTCTATCCTGTACTCTGTAATCACTGTAAGGAAGCAATTTGTGTAAAGGTTTGCCCAAGCGGAAGTACTGACCAAAGAGACGACGGTATAGTCAATATTGATTACGATAAATGTGTGGGTTGTGGGTATTGCGTGGTTGCCTGTCCTTATCAGCAGCGGACTATTTATAATGATAGCAAAACAGGCTATTTTTCTGCCCAAGGGTTGACTGAGTTAGAGGTGATTGGTCAGAAATTGTACCCTCTTAAACCAGGGACAGTCGTTAAGTGTGATTTCTGTAAGGAGAAAATTGAGGAAGGTATTCGCAAAGGGCTTAACCCTGGGGTAGACCGGGAGGCAACCCCCGCCTGTATCAATAATTGTCCAGTCAAGGCAAGGGTGTTTGGTAACCTGAGTGATCCGAATAGTAAAGTTTCAATATTGATCAGGCAAAGAAAAGGATTCCAACTTCATCCAGAGTTTGGTACGGATCCGTCAGTCTATTATATTGACTGATGCAGTATAGACATACCGGATAGAAACGGAGGCAACAGTAATGGAGCAGTATGAATGGATGGTAGGATACACACCCCAGACCGAATGGATAGACAAAAGGGGGTTACTTGTATGGCTGGCGGAAGTGTCAAATCAACTTGGTAGCGGCCTCTATTTAGTCTCATTGTATTTTAATAGCATGTGGGGCATGCTCATCAGTCTGCTGATTATAGTCGTGTTAAAGTGTGGATTTCATCTCGCTCACCTAAGCCAGCCCTTAAAGTTCTGGCGCATGGCTCTTAAACCAAGAACCTCATGGCTTGCCAGGGGTTTCATTTTCTTGGCTTTATTCATCGGGGTTGGTGCCATACAGCTTGCCTTCTCTTATTGGCTACCAGGAACAGCTTGGGAGGTGGTGTTTAAAGTAGCAGCTGGGATAATGGCCATTTTAGTGGCCGCATATACTGGTTTTATGATGAATTATATTAACGGTATTCCATTCTGGAATTCAGCCATACTCCCGCTGTTATTTGTCTCATTAAGTGTTTTAAGTGGACTAGCGGGAGCGATCGCTATTGGATTATTTGGAGTTAGTATGGATATCGTAGCAGCCGTCGCAGGCATCCGAATGTTACTAATTTTGCATACCTTTCTGCTGATTATCTATTTCTGGAG
>SMTZ1_10005970_pt1 | contig 19215 bp, 17 predicted proteins | sample DeeMarSWOR136_30_FD_25667 | JGI IMG/M metagenome (IMG submission 25667)
TGGAACGAGGGCATGATACCCCTGTTGATTGATCCCCACGCGAAATCAAGGGAGGCAGTAAAGCCCCACGTTCTCGTGGATGCCATCGTTGCTAAGAAAAACCTGGGCACTAAGATAACCGATGCCCCTTTGGTAATCGCTTTGGGACCTGGTTTTGCAACGGGACGTGATGTTCACGTGGTCATCGAGACCCAGCGGGGTCACGACTTAGCCCGCCTTATCGTGGATGGGGAAGCCGAACCCAATACGGGAATACCTGGAGAAATATCCGGCTATTCAGAGCAGCGGGTCCTCCGGGTACCTGCGGAGGGGATATTCACAGTCCATAAGAGGATCGGCGAACCGGTGAGGGAGGGTGAAGTGGTGGCTACCGTTGGTGGACTCCCGGTGAAGGCACGGATCAGCGGGGTGCTAAGGGGGCTATTACGGGATGGAACCCACGTCAAGGAGAGAATGAAAGCGGGAGACATAGACCCACGGGGCAAGGAGGCGTACTGTCATTCCATTTCCGACAAAGCGCGGGCCATTGCTGGAAGTGTGTTGAAAGCCATCCTGATGCATTTCAATGTATGAGGTAAAGATGATCGCCCTGGGGATCATATGCTCGGTCCTCCAGTCGGAGATAGTGCAATGAACCGAAAAAGCCCGATGGGGAGAGACGCCTCACGTACCCTCGGGTCCCCTTTCCCCTGGGACGGGGAGCTTTACCATGACCGTTGTCCCCCTGCCCCGTGCGCTCCTAATCTTAATTTCCCCACTGTGTTTTCGTACAATCCACCGGGATAGGGTCAAGCCTAGCCCTTCCCTCTCCGGGTCCCGGCTGGAATAGAAGGGGTCGAAAGCCCTCCTCTTCTCCTCCCGCCTCATTCCGATCCCCGAGTCGGCGACGGAAATGGTGATCCAATGGCGATCGGTGCGGGATTTCAGTGTTAATGTGCCACCTGGACCCATCGATTCCATGGCATTGGATATGAGATTGAGAAATGCCTCCCTCAACTCCCCCTTGTCCCCACGAATGGAGGGCAGCTTTCGTTGATCCTCGCTGACTTCGACTTTGATGCCCTTTGCCTCGATATCCGCCGCCCACTTCTCCTTCGTCTGGGTGACCAATTCATTGAACAGGTTCTGCGTGTTTACCCGACCGAACTCCTCTTCACTCTCCTCCCTGGTGAATTTGTGTAGCTTCCTCACCATGGCCATTCCCTTGAGGACGACCCCCTCAATCCCCTTGAGCTCCTCCAACCGGACGCCTTCCCCCGAATCCCCAGTCTCGAGATCGAGCCGATCGAGAATATCATCCAGGATACCCTCGAAGAAATCGCCGACCTTTTTCACCACCCCTTCCATGGCCAGGTCTTTAGCGGCCTGAATCTCCTTCTCCTCATCCTCCTTTCTGGCTCCAATGTCTCGGATAAACCCCGTTATGCCGAGTATCTTCCCGTGATGGTTGTGTCTGGCCCCCAGGGTAAGGCTCAACGGAATAGCCCTCCCATCCTTTGTCAACCCCTCAGCTTCGAATTCTTGAACGTGTCCATCGGCACACACCCGGGCCAGGACCTCTTCATAGGATTCCCTGAACTCCTCCGAGAGGACTGCCTTCTCCAGGAACTTCCCCTTTACCTCCTTCTCGGAATACCCCAACAGGGATTCCGCCCCTCCATCCCACGCCTGGATTGATCCCTTCTCATCCAGTTCCACGAGCCCATCGGTCACGCACTTCATCCGATCCCAAAGGTCCCTCTTCTCCCTCTCCAACTGCCGGGTCTCCGTAACTTCCTTGATAACGTGGACAGATCCAATCAACTTCTTTTCCATATTGAGAAGGGGTGAAATGGTAATGGCAAAGACTCCATCGTACCTGGGGCTCTGGACTTCATCGGCGAAGGACATTCCCGCTCGCACCATTCTCTTGTAGTCGTAGAGGGACACGGGAAAGGCGTTTTCATTATAGAATATCTCGTCGCATTCCCGCCCGACCACGTTCTCCAACAGGTGGCCTAACCGGTCGAATAACACCCTGTTGGATTTGATGATTCGAAATTCCTCATCGCAAATGAGGATGAGATCGGAAAGGGAATCGGTGGCATTCTCCCACTCGCTCTTGGCCTGACAGACCTTATCGAAAAGTTGCCTATTCCCGACGGCCATTGAAATGTGGCGCGCCAGGGCTACCAAGAAATCCATCTTCTCTCGGGTGAAGGTGTCCCTCTTATCGGTCGTTACGCTCAGAGTTCCAAGGACCTTGTCGTTGAACTCCAAGGGAAAGCTGGCATGGTACATCATTCTTCCCCTCTGAGTGATGGCTCCCGAGAGGTCGGCAACCTCCATCAAATTCTTGATGATGAGGGGCTTCTTCCCCTTCACCGCCTTGCCCGGTATGCTCTCGACGACATGGATATCCTCTATCTCATCTTGGTATTCCTTGGAGATCCCGTGATGGGCATACAGTTTGAGTCGCTGGGTTCTCTGATCCATGAGATGGATGTATCCTATGCCAAACCCGGTCAGATCCAAGACCAGCATGAGGGCCTTTTTGAGCATGGATTTGATATTCTGCTCAATGTAGATCAGATCGCCGAACCGGTTGACGTAGTCGACGGAGATGCCCTCCCCGTTCCCCCGCTCATTTCTCAAGCGACGCCCTAATTGGATTAACTCCTCTCCTCTCACTGGGTTGATCTCCCTCTCAGCTCACTCCTGCAGGCCTCCTACGTCTTCTTTAGAAAACCCAACCGCTGGAGGTCATCCTTGCTCACCCGATGGTGGCCACCTGGGGTCTTATATGACTTTATCTTTCCCGCATGAATGTAATTTCGAATGGTCTGGGTGGATACCCGGAGAATCCTCGCCGCCTCAGTTGTAGTATAAAACAAAATGGCCTCAATGTCCCTACCGCGCATCATTCGTTGACCTCAAGGGTTTCTAAAACAATTTTGCATTTTTAATGCCAATTTTTCGTATTACCCATAATTTATCGCTTAGATCGCCTAAGCCCCTGTTTTGCCGTTCTTTTCCTCAGGCAGCGGGGAATGAGTGGGGCGTGATGGGGGTGAGAAACCGTGATCACGGCTGGTAACGGCTTGAAAGCCGTTGAAGCCTGATCTTTTTGAAGGGAAAAATGACAAAAATCGGCAGCTCGGCGGGGAAAAGGAGGACGATAATCCCCTCTGATGAACAGAAATGATCAAAATATCGAATGGTTAAAAATTACGTACCCATTTGGCACAATATATGCAGTTCACGAAAACAATGGTAAATCCCCTGCCACTACGATGAAATACTGCGCCACACTCCTCATGCGCATCTGTTCAATGCTGCTGCCCGTAGGGGCAGATGGTATGCTCTTTTCGAAAAAACGTTGGGGGTAATCCCATACTATCCCCCCTCTTTCACCCCTGGGGGCCCCGTTGGGGTTAGGAGGTACACCCCATTGCTAAGTCCTTCGATTCATAAATTCGATGACGAATTTATTCCCTCAGGACTTAGTGCTGAGTGAGCAATTTCAACATGGCAAATAATCAGAATACGTCACTGTATTTGCGAATCGAAGCACTAAGACCCGAGGGAGGGAGATCAGGGAGATCAAGTCATGATTGTCCAGTGTGAACAGTGTATGGCCAAATATAAGCTCGACGAATCGAGAATCCTGGGGGAGACAGCTACGGTCAAATGCTCGAGGTGCCAACATGTATTCCAGATCTCGAAGGAAAGGCATTCCCAGCCGAAATCCCCTGGGCTCTCACGGGAGCAGAGATCCGAGGAATCAGCCCAGCCTCCATTCCAGTGCCCCAACTGCGGATTCCAACAGCCTTATTCCGAGGAGTGCATCAAATGCGGGATCATCTTCAGGAAGTTCAACGCATCTCCTCGTCCCCGTCCGTTACACCCGCCGGGATCTGAGCAGGACATGGGTCCCCTCCACGATCGAGCTTCAATGACATACGCCGGATTTGGGGCTCGTTTGGCCGCCCACATCATCGATGGGATTATTGCCGGGATTATGGTGAAAATCTCCGTATATTTAATCATGTTTCCCCTCGCCTACTCGTTCTCCCTCAATCCCCAACCGGCAGCAGTCACCCCCTCGTTACCTATAGCCCTTGTAGTCTCCGCCTTAGTTTGCATACTCCTTCCTTCTCTCTACTATATCCTCCTGTGGGGACGTAAGGGAGCAACCCTGGGGAAGATGGCCATGAAGATCAAAATCGTGGGCACCAACGGTTCCCCTATCTCCTACGGGGCCGCATTTCTCCGTTACATCGGAACCATGATTTCCAGCATCCCCTTCTGCCTCGGGTACCTCTGGATGCTTTGGGATGACAGGAACCAGACCTGGCACGATAAGATTGCATCTACCTGTGTCATTCGAACCCAATGAGACCGATCAGTTAATCGATCCTCCTTACGGTGGGCTTCCCCCCTCGATCCGCAGCACCGACCAACACCACATGGGCAAGGCCAACGAAGAGCCCGTTCTCAACGACTCCGGGGATATGGTTGAGCTCCAGTTCCAGAGCCTTGGGGTCCTTTATCTGGGGAAAACGAACATCAATGACCATATTCCCCTGATCCGTAATAACGGGCCCATCCTTTTTCACCCCCATCCTCACCGTCGCATCCCCGCCCATTCCCCGCAGTTTCCCCATGACAGGATGAACCGCGAATGGTAACACCTCCAATGGCACCGGGAACTTCTCGCCCAGATGCTTCACCAATTTTGACTCATCGACGACAACCACGAACAGCTGCGCCCAGCTATCCACGACCTTCTCTCGGGTGTGGGCAGCCCCCCTCCCCTTGATGAGGTTCTTATCCGAGTCCACCTCATCCGCTCCATCAATGGCGATATCAATCTTTGATACCTCGTCCAGGGTTCGGGTGACAATGCCATGTTCCCTGGCAAGCATGGCCGCCTGATATGAGGTTGGAATACCAATGATCTCCAGTCCCTCCTGCTGGACCATCCTCCCAAGCTCGACAATGGCCAATGCTGCAGTAGACCCCGTCCCCAAACCAACGATGGCCCCATTCCTGACCATCTTCACGGCCTCCAACGCTACCATCTCCTTGAATCCCCTTTTCGCACCTTCTCTCCCCATAGTTCTCCCTCTCTTCTCCTCCCTTCGGGTTACTACGGAATGTTCCTCTCGAAACTAACCCATGGCTAAATTATGTCAAGGAATATTTTTCCGGAGTTTCCTCAATTTTCTCGGGAACACCGTTGTCCATGAGCGAAATCTGCTGGAGAAGTGGGGTACGTGCTGAGGGGTGATGAACCCCGAAGCGCTGCGAAGGGATAATGGTGTTCTCTCGAGAAAATAGAATCTGTAACTAAATCAGCAGGTTACAGAAATCCTGCCAATAAAAATCAGGAAACTCCGGATATTCGCCCATGGGTGGGGTCGGGTCTTCATTCTTGACAAAAGTCGCCCTGGATGTCAAGAATGAAGGCCTGACCCGTTTACCCTTTAGTTCAGCTAAAATTCCAGGGCTAAAGTGATGTTGTGGGTTGTCGGAATACCGCTCATGTCTGTATATTTAAGGGCGTAACATGCGTTTTTGGTTTCTAACCGCCGCTCGTTTGACCGCTTGAGTCAGGCATACGGCGGTTATTACACACATGACCGGGGTTAGGGGAAGTGCGGAGACGCCAAAGACGCCTTTGAATAGCGAGCACAATGGACACCGCGACGGAAACAAAATCCGCTCCATGTGAGCTGAGCTTCAAGCGGCCGACTGAGGACACGCTCCTTTTCCGACTGGCTGGGAGCTGGACCATTGGGCAAAAGCTTCCCTCGGCCGATGAGGTGCAGAGGCAGCTTGATTCCGAACCTCGGGTCCAACGCATTGTCTTCGATACGCGTGAACTCGCGGGCTGGGACAGTGGCCTCTTAACATTTCTTATCAAGGTGAGAGATCTTTGCCTTCAGAGTAACATCCAGCTGGACAGCGATGGGCTGCCAGAGGGCGTCAAGCGACTCCTGGTACTCGCATCCGCCGTACCGGAGAAGAAAGACGCACGGGGGAAAGCTATCCGCGAGTCGTTTCTATCCGTGGTCGGCGGGAGCACCATCGAATTTTTTCGTTCTTCAGGCGAGATGCTCGGCTTCATTGGCGAGGCCTTTGTGGCCTTCACCAAGTTTCTGGGAGGCAGGGCACGCTACCGCCGCTCCGACCTCATTTTGACCATTCAGGAGTGTGGCGCACAGGCCCTCCCCATCGTCTCGCTCATCAGCGTACTGGTGGGTTTGATCCTTGCCTTTGTAGGTGCCGTCCAGCTGATGATGTTTGGCGCACAGATTTACGTGGCCAGCCTGGTGGGCATAGCCATGGTCCGCGTGATGGGCGCCATCATGACCGGAATCATCATGGCGGGCCGTACCGGCGCTGCCTTCGCCGCGGAGCTGGGGACGATGCAGGTGAACGAGGAGATTGATGCACTACAAACCCTGGGAATTTCTCCCATGGAATTCTTCGTTTTGCCCCGGATGCTCGCCCTCGCCCTGATGATGCCTCTCCTCTGCCTTTATGCGGACTTGATGGGCATCTTGGGAGGTCTGATCGTCGGCGTCGCCATGCTGGATTTGAACCCAGTGGTGTACTTCAACCAGACGCGCGCAGCGGTCAGCCTGAACCACTTCTGGGTCGGGCTGTTCCACAGCGTCGTCTTCGGGATACTCGTAGCCTTGGCCGGGTGCCTGAGGGGAATGCAGTGCGGCCGCAGCGCCTCCGCGGTCGGTCAAGCGGCAACCTCGGCCGTTGTGACGGGGATCGTCAGCATCATCGTGGCAACGGGGATCATTACGTTCATTTGCAATGTATTGGGAATCTAATGGGCTGATTCGAAAAATCCATGCCTCTTTATGGCAGACTAAGGGGCTGGGAATTATTGGCATGGACACGACAATGTTTAAGGCTGGAGGACCGCTACGCTTGAGGCTTCAGGCAGATACGGTTTCGGCTCCAACCTCTAACCTCCAACAGTATGAAATGGCCCAAATGGTGATTATTCGATCTTCACTGGAGTGCAACGACGGTGCAAAAACGGATGGAAAAAGCTGAGCCTCACATCACAGTCCGCGACCTGACCATGGCTTACGGAAGCTTCGTGCTCATGCGAGACCTCAATTTCACGGTCAACCACGGCGACATCTTCATCATCATGGGCGGAAGTGGTTGCGGCAAGAGCACCCTCATGAAGATCATGGTGGGGCTCAAGGAGCCTGCCAAAGGGCAGGTTTACTACGGCGATGTAAGTTTCTGGGAAACGGATCCCCTCGAACGCGACCGCATCATGAAGCGTGTTGGCATTCTTTACCAGAGTGGTGCCCTGTGGAGCTCCATGACGCTGGCGGAGAACATCGCCCTTCCGCTGGAGCAGTACACGGATCTCAGTCCAAACCAGATACGGGAGATAGTCTCGCTGAAGCTTTCGCTGGTGGGCCTGGCGGGCTTCGAGGATTTCTATCCGTCGGAGATCAGCGGCGGCATGCGGAAGCGAGCCGGCCTGGCCCGTGCCATGGCGCTCGATCCGGAGATCCTCTTTTTCGATGAGCCTTCTGCCGGGCTGGATCCTGTCAGTGCGCACCTGCTGGACGAACTGATTCTGGAGCTCCGGGAAAGCCTCGGAGCCACCGTAGTGGTGGTAACCCACGAGCTGGCGAGCATCTTCGCCGTCGGGAACAACTCGATCTTCCTCGACCCGGAGAGCAGGACCATGATCGCCAGCGGCGACCCCCATAGACTGCTCGCCGAGTCGCGCGATCACAAGGTTCGGACCTTTCTCACCAGGGGGGAGGAAGGGACCGAGCGAAATCCGAAATCCGAGGCACGAAATTCGCAATAAATACAAATAACAAAAGAGAGAAAATCCAAGAAACGTGCCGAGGGAAGCAGATTTAGAGGTATTGGTTCGTAGGTTCAATAATAAGTCCGCAAAATTGCACAATTGATAAGTTGTGGCGGGGCGGGTAACGTTTTGGACATTTGTAAATGAGGATTTCGGATTTGTTTCGGCCTGCGACGAGACCTGTCGAAGACACGTCGAGTCGCTCCCCTCGACCAGCTCGGGGCCTGAGTTTATCGAAGGCAGCCGAGTCGATTTCGAAATTCGATATTCGGATTTCTCTTTGGCGTATCCGGAAAATGGTCGGCCACGAAGAATGTTATTGCATTAGTTACCATTGCTGAAATGAATAGAAGACATGAGCAGCTAAAGGGGACGCATGAATCATGAGCAAGCCGGCAAGTAAGACGCTCATCGGTGCTTTTGTCGTGGGTGCGATTGCACTGGTAGTTGCAGGAGTTATGATCTTCGGTTCCGGTAAGTTCCTGAGAGAAACCTACAAATTCGTGATGTACTTCGAGGGGTCTGTGAAGGGGCTGAACGTTGGGGCTCCGGTGGTGTTCCGTGGCGTCAAGGTCGGTACCGTGACCGACGTTCAACTACGTTACAACCCGGCTGACTTGTCCTTCAAAATTCCGGTGTTCGTCGAGATTGAACCGGACAGGATCACGGTGGTCGAGCCCCGTCCGCCCAGCCGCATAGATCCGCAAAGATATCTTGATCTGGTGTTGGAGAGGGTCCGTGGTGGTCCCGATCCTGAAGCCCACCTCAGACTACTAATTGCGCGTGGCCTGAGGGCCCAACTACAAATGCAGAGCTTGGTAACGGGCCAGCTCATGGTGGAACTCGATTTTAACCCCGACAAACCGGTCACATTGGTGGGCGGCGACACTGGGTATCCGGAGATCCCGACGATTCCCTCCCCCCTTAAGGAGCTATCCAAGAAGATCGAGGAGGCTCCCATCGAGGAGATCTTCAAGAAACTGTTGGCCGCCGTTGAGGGAATCGAAGGAATTGTGAACTCCCCCGAAATAAAGGAAATCCTTGTCTCCCTCAATCAAGCCCTGGGGGACATCCGAACGCTGGTGCAGAATGTTGATGGCCAAATCGAACCGCTGGCATCCAGCATCGAGAAGACCTTGGGAGACACGCGGAAGCTCGTGCAGAACGTTAACGCACAGGTCCGGCCGCTGGCATCTGACATCAAGAAGGCGGTGGGAGAATACGGGAAGCTTGCCCGAAACGTCGACGGCCAGATCCAACCGCTGGCATCCAGCATTGAGGAGACTTTGGAAAAAACTCGCCTCGCCCTGGAACAGGGCCGGGAGACCTTGGCTGTGGCTGAAGCCGACCTTGCGGAGGATTCGCCACTGCTTGTTGAACTGGATACTACCCTGAAGGAGATTGGCGCTGCAGCGCGTTCTTTTCGTTTGTTGGTAGATTATCTTAAACGGCACCCCGAGGCTTTGCTCAAGGGGAAACCCAAATCCGGAGGAAGATAGCATGCTCAAATCGCTTTCCTTTTGGCTCACGTTCCTGGCATTGGGTATGTACCTGGTGGTTTCAGGTGGGTGCGCGAGGACCGAACCTTCGAGGTTTTATACCTTGAGTCCTCTAGCCATTTCCGGGAAGCAACCTGGGGTTGAAGCAGCCGGCGAGGGCATTGCCATTGGGGTTGGCCCGATCAAAATCCCGGAGCATCTGGACCGGCCCCAGATCGTGACCCGGACTAGTCGAAACGAGCTTGAGCTTGCTGAGTTCCATCGGTGGGCAGGGTCTCTTGCGGACGAATTCTCCCGGGTCCTCGCGGAAAACCTATCCATCCTCCTCTCCACGGATCGTGTTTCCGTCTACCCCTGGCGAAAGTCCGTGCCCATCGACTACCAAGTCGTGGTGGACGTGGCCCGTTTTGACGGCGAGCTTGGCCGAGACGCCCGGCTGATCGCGCGCTGGACCGTGTTCGGGGGCCGTGACAAGAAGGTGCACGCTATGCAAAGTTCTCGTATTAGCGAGCCCTCAGGTGGCGGGGGTTACGAGGCGATGGTCGCCGCCCAGAGCCGGGCACTGGCGAACCTCAGCCGCGAAATCGCCGGGGCAATCAAGACCATCTCGGAGAAATCGACCGAACAATAGGTAACACTCCGTAATGCCAGCAATCCTTTTCTCCACGCCCATACACTAGTTCCGGGGACACCATACTTATCCTTGTTTCGCCTTGGCTTTTGGCCCCGGTTTCTGCTTTCGAAGAATACGGCCTAGGAAACGCTCAATCCCGATTATGAAATCTTCATTTCCCAGAGGCCTTCCCGTGCGTTCATGGCGACGGATTGCCTCCATCTCCTTCCCTTCCTCTGTAGAAAGAAACCCACCCCAATCTCCAACTATTTCTAGAAGAGGCGAAACCTTGACCAGCACGTCATCCCTACCAGACATATGAGCAACCGCGCTGCGTTATATGATGTGGGCAGCCCGGAATTACCACCCGCGCGATTCTTGCCATGGTCCCAACGTACCTTTTTTCCTATGTCCAGTAAAGTATTAAATATGGTGTCCCCGGAACTACGGAACTACTTTTTCGCACCGATTGGGCGGATCTGGCTTACGGCGCAGACTTCTACGTAGAGGGGGTAAAGCTGTTCATAGACCGGCTCGGGCCGCCTCGTCTCGATGACCACCGTTTTCACGCGCGCACAGGCCGCCGTACTAGCAAGCCATAGGAGGACCGCAAGAACAAGTCTTGGACGAGTATTCCCCTTCATCTCTTACATGTGCTCGAGCCTATCTTATCTCGCTCATTTGATGAGAGGCAACTCAGAGGCTATCTGCAGATCGATCAGAAGATCGATCTGGTTCTCGAGCTGGAAGAACTTTGCCACCGTTTTTGAGGGCAAAGCCTTGTCGAATTTCTCGAAATACTTCTTCTGTAATTTGGTTGTCCTCTCATCTAGTTTCAGCGCTCTTTGGATCAGCTCCTTGGCCTTTTCGTCCGTCATCTTCTCGTAGTACCGAGCATAATCCTTGATCAATTCAACTCTTGCATCGCCGATTTTGCTGAGCTCAAGGTCATATTCCCTGTACACCGGCCAAAAGGCCCTCGCCTGCGCATCGGTGAATTGCATGACCTCTGTGATAATGGCCACCTTTTTCGCCCTAATGTCGGATCTCAGAAGCTCAATGTAAGCCTCTTGCGCATACCCGACGGCAGCGACCAAAACAAAGATAACAGTCAGCGTTATTTTTCTCATGTTTCCTCTCCTTTCTTCTTGATTTCAATTGTAGATTTTGTCATTTGGCATTCATCCTGTTTTCTCTTCGGCCTCATTTCACAGTCTCATACCGGAGCTACCTGCCGAAGCATAGGGATCTAATCTTTATGGCCCAAGGCCTTTTTCGGTGCGAGATACCCCGCAGAAAGTGCCAAGATGATCGCTGCGATGCCGACCAAGGTTAACGGCGGTAACGTTTTGACATCCAGTACGATTATCTTCCGTGCTATCGCGATGATAGCAACGAGAAGGATGACTTCGACATGAACCATTTCCCTCACCACATAAACCTTTATGGTCTCTATCAATTCAAGTCCGATTAAGACCATCATGAAAAACCCAAATATGGCAAGCATTTCGTTGATGTCGAGGAGGATAAATCTGGGAGGCTTTAGCATTTGCTCTACTAAAATGACGCCGAGTTCCACAGTGCCAAGGAAAATCACGAGAATCATCATTCCAAGTAAGCCAATGACAATGTAACGTTCAAAGTGCTTCAGGAACCTTTCCACTGATTCAATCCCCCATTGAGCAATGGTAATGATTGTCGGTTACAGCAGGACAGGATGCATCGATGTTTGCCGGTCCTCTCAACCTTTACCTAAGAAATGAAAATGGTATCCAAACACCCCTGGATCGTACAACCTAGTTCTCAGGCCGAGATGTTGAGCGCGGAGACTCATTCGGCTGAGGTCCTGACACCTTGAGTCGTATTGACGACGTTGCCTTGACTAGATTCCTCCCGATCCCAAGAGAATCGCTATCCATCGCGTATCCTCGTTGCTCTCCAGAGCAATTTTCACCGTCATGGTCAACGGCACGGAAAGCAACATGCCGACCGGGCCTAGCACCCATCCCCAGAAAACCAGTGAAAGGAATACTACCAACGTCGACAACCCCAATCCACGTCCCATGAATCGCGGCTCGATGACGTTTCCAATCACAACGTTCACCACCAAGAATCCCAGCGCAGCGAACAGTGCCGAGCTCACGCCAAGTTGGACGAATGCCAGGAGGACTGCCGGAATTGCAGCAATGATCGACCCGATGTTGGGCACGAAGTTGAGGAGAAAGGCTAGTAACCCCCATAGCAGGGGGTAATCAACGCCCAAGACTGCAAGCCAAATCGCAATACAAAGACCGCCAACGTTGGGTTCGTTGGGCCAAAGATGGCAAGGAGCTTTGTGGGAAAGCTCGAGGCCTCTAGGAGCATAAAAATCACCGTGAGCAAAATAAAGAATGCATTGGTGAGCACTCCCCCCAGTCGCGTGAGTGTTCTCCCGACAAGCCGCATGGCCGCTCCAGGGTCAAAATACTCAAGCAAAACCTGATCGGATATTTCCAAGCCCATCCTCTCAAACCAGGTCAGAAGCGCCCTTGCTTCCTCTTGCAGGCGTGCCTGATAGGCGGGTAAGTTAGCGGAGAAGTCCTTTACCGAAGCCCCCAAAAGAGTAACCATGAGCAGCCCTATCCCCATAATTCCACATATCACGATCAGCAGCGCGACACCTGTAGGGACGCCTTTTCGCCGCATCCATGATAAAAAGGGACCACATATGATCGCGACAAACGCGGAAAGGAGGAAAGGTACGAGGATTTTTTCGGCGGCACGCATTCCCGCAACAACGATCACAACCGCTGCCAAAGTGAGCAGAACTTGAGCCACCCTTGATCTCTTATTAACTTCGTGCATGCGAGTAGCCTCCTTAAGCCCTTTCATACCTGAACACCCCTTTGATATTCGGCAGGCTTGGAAAACTGAACACCCTCAAATTCACTACCAGCCCGAGCATATCGGCGCACAAGAGGTAGCAAAAATACATGGACTTATCTCAGGACAAACGAAATAGGACTCTGAACCGGAAATCTACAAGTTATGTTGAAATTCTCCCAATATTTTTTGGAGTGCCATGGGGTGAAGTATGTATTTTCCGATTGAAAATACCGTATTTTGGAGGGGTGTTTTATGGTTCCAATACCGGGGGAGGAACTTGGTGGAATCTGAAAACTGGAAAAACTAACGGCCCTCCGCGCGCTTTCGTAGGGTATGGACAGTGATATTCAAGATTTGTGGGAATAAAATGGCTTGCTCTATTACCTCCTAGGCCTGTATCCCCATTCTACCAAACGACCGTAGGCGTATTGTGCCTGGTCACCCTGTGGAACCATTCCCAAGTAACGGTTATATTCCGTTGCGGCCTCTCTCTTATGCCCCATCCCCTCCAGCGAATAAGCTTTCAAGAATACCGTATTGGGATTACCCGGTAACATCTTTTCGTAGTTCGCGAAATCCTCATACGCGGGGCCGAAATCCGCTTTTACAAGGTTCGAAATCCCGCTCAGATGATGAGCCTGTGCCTCCTCTGGATATACTTGCTTCGCTCGCTCCGCATACTGCCGAGCTTCTTTGTGCTTATTCTGGGCCATCAGGCACTTGGCCATCAGGCACAGTCCAGCATAATCGTCCGGAGCCGCCTTGAGAGCCTTTCGGAAGTGCCCCTCGGCAGTGGGAAACTCCTTCTTTGCCATCGCCTTTTCCCCATTCTGCATCTCCTCGATGGCTTCTTTTATTGACCGGAGCTTTGCCGTGTGATCCATGTAGCGTTCCCTGTGAACGGGGAAGCTCTTCGACGACTCATATTTCGTCCCGGAAGTTTCTACGGCTGTCTGGTAGCGCTCCTCGCTCATGGGGTGGGTCGCGAACATCAATTCAATGGCATTGGGTTTGTGCTTCGAGATGCTTCTCAGCACGTCCATTAACCCCACCATCCCCTTCGCGTTGTAGTTGCTCCGGACCATGTATTCCATGCCCAGTGCATCGGCCTCTCGTTCGTTGTCCCTGCTGTATTTGGCGAGCAGGGCCCCAGCCCCTATGCTGCCGAGGCCCATGGTTAAACTCCCGAGTGCGCCGCTATCAGTCCCGGCAGCCACCGCAATTCCCGCCACTGCCACTGCTGCTTGAGCCAATATCCCTTTGGACATGTGCTCGGCTGTATGGCGTGCGTTCACGTGACCAAGTTCGTGGCCAAGCAGTCCCGCCAGCTCCGCCTCATTGTCCAGGGCAAGGAGAATGCCCCTTGTGCAGCCGATGCTGCCTCCGGGAAACGCGTAGGCATTGACGTATGTCGCATTTACCCCACGGAATGAATACGGCATGTCGGAGCGATGGGTTCGCGCGGCAATACTTTTCCCTGTTCTATTGATATAATCATTCAGGACTTTATTCTGTAGAGTCCCATAGTCCGCGGAGAATTGGTGCGGCGAATTCTCCCTGTCAATTGCGATCTCTTGCTCTTCCGACAGCAGCATTAACTGTTTTTTGCCGGTGACCGGGTTAGTGGCACAGCCGGTAACAACGCTTCCTGAAGATAACGCCATGAGCCACAGAAAATGACGGCGGGTCATTTCCTTCTGAGGAATATGCTCTCGACGATCAAAATCCATAACCTCCTCCCTTTGGCTGCTAAGAGGATTCATAGTACACCCAAAAACTACCAAATCTTCTAAGCTGGTGTCAAATCAGGAAAGTAGGGACGTTGTTGACTAAGTTGAATTACTCTCTGCTTACCCTTGTTACTATTTTGGATATAGCAGAGGTAGATACTCCCAGCTGGCGGGCCACTTCCGCCAGTGGAATCCCGTATTTCTCCACTAACTGGACCGCGACCTGTGACCTCACCTGAGAAAGGGGCCCTCGGCGACTACCAGCCCGTAGCTCTTTTATATTGATTTTTTCTCTATTACAGACTTCCTGAATGAGCTGATTCACCCTCTGCTTGCGTTCGCCCGCTTGAAGCTGATAGTCTAGCCTTTCATCAGCCTCCCTGACAACCCGCTCTACAAAATCACCACTGCCCAATATCCTCTCATCAGTCAGCACCTTTTCCCTATTGCGACGTAAAGACAGCACCTGTGACCAGCCTCCAAGGGTCCGTATTAAACCACCTCCCACTAACTCTGGCCGTCTCCCTTGTGCGATGCCCTCTCGAACATACTTGCGGTAGGCTTTCTTGGCCCCACCCCCACTGCTCCCAAACCAGGATAAAACGTAGCCACGGTCCTGCCAGTCATGCTTGATCCTGCCCATTATTACACCGTGGCCACACCATGGATATCTCTCAAGTTCAGCCATATCCTTCACTAACTCCGCCCTTAGAGGGTTCAAGTGAATATAGCGAACGAGCTCCCGAAAATACGTATCCTCGTCACACACTATGGATTTAAAGCGATTCTGAAAAAGATGACCATACCGAGTATGACGCCGGTTATACGTAATAGCATACCCGGTGAGAAAACGACGCATGTATTTCGACAAACCATGAGGTCCGCTGCGCAAGAGAATATGGGCGTGATTAGGCATCAGTGCCCAGGCATAGATGACGGTCTCGGTATCAGAGGCGATTTTCCCCATTCGAGAAACAAAATTCTCTCGATCTTCTCGGTCACCGACAACTTTTCCGCTCTCTATTCCCCTCATAATGACATGATGCAGCGTACCTGGGGCATCAAGTCTGGCCTGACGTGGCATAACCACTCCTTCGAAGCATCGTTCCGACTAATGCTGGAAGAATTATTCAACATAGTCAACAACGTCCCCCTTTTTTCCCTTTTTCATTTTTTAACCTTGGTCTCAACACTCAGGGTTTCGGACCTGTTGCCTTTGGGCCTGCATAAGGCTGTAACACTGCGATCTTGATCAACTGACCTTCCCGTAAGGGCTGATCCGGACTGATCCCGTTTACCACCGAGGTGGTTTTGCCATCCCACACATTTGGGGTTCGTTTAGACAGCTGGTCAAGGGTCTCGTTAGCTCGAGCGGAAACAATGCGTAAACGAGTCTCCTTGATCGATGCCCGTTCGTCAGAGGTGAGGGCCCCGAAGCTGAGCGCTGCCTCACGGAGGGTTGGTCGGTAACGTTCAGGTGCCAAACCGATGAACTGATAAATGAGCCCGCGATAGACCACCCATAGAAAACACAAGCACATCGGCTCCTCACCAGATGTATCGGAATAGGTTACGAGATGGCCCGGGAGTTTGCCAATCTGGACCGGCTCTGAACGTGTTGGTTTGACGCGAAATTCCTTGTGTAGAGCTTGAACTAATGCTGCTGCCGCCTGGCCTGGGTCCGTGCCCTCACCCTGGACACCGAGGATAAGCATCGCATCCTTTTTCGGTGTAACCGCAACTACAGCCTGACGGGTGTTCATGGCTATCCACCCCTCGGGGAACACCATTGAGAAATCCAAAACGGGATGGAGGAACTTTCGCCCTTGAAAAACACCCTCCGCCGGATTCGTACCTATCAATAAACCATCCAACTTACGGAGAAATTCGGCTGAATCGCGAACCACCCCGGGCCGGCGGGACCATTCAATCTTTTGTGCGTCCCGGGTGACCCGGCTGACACGGTCAGGTGTTGTGGGGTGAGTGTCAAAGAAGCCGGGGCGCCTCTGTTCCCCGGTACGAAGCTGACTTTCCTGCTCTAGACGATCCAGGATCGGGGCCAACGCCAGAGGGTCATAGTTCGCTTGGCCGGAAAGTCTCTGCCCTAAACGGTCAGCCTCGAATTCGTCTTCACGGCTGTGTTTGGCGATATACACCGCACCCAGAGTTTCAATGGGTGCATTAAGCAGAGCGCCAATATTCTGGCTCACTACCCTACCGACGACTCTACCCGGCAAGGTTAATAAGCTGGGAACCCTTTGTTTGGCCATTTGCCGGGCAATATGGCGGCGGCTGACGTGGATTATTTCGTGGCCTATCACATTGGCCAGCTCGTCCTCGTTATTCGCCAAAGCCAGTAACCCCCGCGAAATAAAGATGAAGCCACCGGGTGCAGCAAAGGCATTTGACTCGAACTGGTCCACGATCTGGAAGGAGTATTCAAAGCGCTGATCGATATGCGCGCGAACGAGTCGCTGCCCTATAGCGTCGAGGTAAGCCGTACGGGCCGCATCATCCACGATCCCTATCTGCTCAGCCACCAGCTTAGCGGTTTCCTGACCGAGTTTCCGATCCGTTTCAACGGACTGAAGGGTCAACTCACCCGGCCCGGTAACGCAACGGGCCAGAGAAATTCCCGCCCCGAGCAGCATCAGAAAATAGATGCCCGACCGTATATTCATCTGCCTTGCCATAGCTTTTCCTCCATGTCCATCCCGCGGACTTAACAAAGTAACGCTTTAGCTATTGCTCATGAACGGCTTCAGACGAGCCATCCGAAACACCAGAAGCGTCTGTCAGAATGATGCGATTCACTTCGGCGGCTCCTCGACAGCGGCCCCCTGGACCTGCCATCCCTCTCATGGCGACCTTAGTATTCTTAAGTCTATACAAAAAAATTCCGCTTCAGTGCAATAGACATGGAAAAAAGACATTTTATTACGGGTGCTGCTCGGGATCGCAAGCCCCTTGGACGAGGGATCCGGCCCGAATGATCAGTGAATCTGTCAGAGAAACCCGCGCAAATGTTCTCTTGGTGGCTACCGCGATTGCTTCTCAAAGGATTGGGCGATATGTACGCCCACCAGTCTCGCGATCAGAACAGCCAGATAGAGTTGACCGATGACCGCCTCCAGAAGGGAGAACGAGCGGGCAGGAGCGGTTATGGGCGTGATGTCCCCATAACCCAACGTGGTTTGGGTGACAAAGCTGTAATACGTGAAACTGAGAACATCCCCGGCGTGGCCGTGCCCGAACTGAAAAGACCCCGGCTGTATACTCTCCAGGACGGAAAAAACGGAACTCCACATCAACCCAAGAAAAAAATACACGCAAACTGCGCCCATGATGAGGTCAGCGGTGACCTCCCTTTCCCTAAAGATGTGAGAGAAGATAATGACCACCGTGTAGCCGAAAAAAAGAATCATGAAGCTATCTTTCACCAGGATGAGGGACGGGCTTTCCAGGAGGTGTCTCGACCAGAGCAACACAAAGGGAGGGATGGCAATGAACAAGGCGATGATGAAGTAATACTTCTTCTGGCTGACCGCGTATATTCCCGAAAACAGGATGAAGGAGAAGAAGATTTCCAAGAGGAGGCCAATTCTAATGTGTCCCTCGAGGAAAGGGCGGACAGCAAACAGGAGCAAAATGGAGATAAGGAGGAAGAGAAACCTGCCAAGACGAACCTGGGTGAAGGGAATACGCCATCCTTTAGCCATATCGACTGCCCCCGCGGATCTGAGCCCTCCTGCGATCAGCTCATCCCCTTGACGGTCCGCTGCCCCTCCTCCAGTGTCCTGTTACCAATCGGGCCACCGTAACTTCTTTCGGTCTTCTTCGGAAGGGGGTTCCAGCTTCTCCTGCTCCAGCAACTTCCCCCAGCCCGTCCGCTCTCGCATCTCCGCCTTGGTCTCCTCGGGCACGAAATCCTTTCCAACGCGAATCTCCCATCCCCCTCCAAGGGCCTTGTACATGGCAACCAAGTTGAGGACTACAGACCCCGTTGTAGCGGTCAGGAGGTCTTGCTCTTGCGCCAGGAATCGCTGGGTATCCAGCACACGTTGATAGTCCACCAGACCCTCCCGGTACTGAATCAGCGAAAGCTCAACCGAGCGCGCCGCTGCAACAACGCTATTCGATAGGAAACCCGCTTCCTCTTGTGTCCGCAAGAAGGCCGCCATGGCATCCTCCACCTCTTGAGCAGCCCTGAGGACCGTGTTTTGGTAACCGGCTACCAACTGTTGAAAACGGGCGTCTTGGACACGAACCCTGTTTCTGATCCGCCCGTAGTTTAGGATGTCCCACCTAAAAGCAGGTCCGGCGAAGAACTCGATGCTGTCCGAATCCCAGAGATCGCTAAAGCTACTGCCGCTGAGACCACCAGCCGCCGTCAGGGCCGCATCGCTCGCACGTACCCCGATTGAGCCAAACAACGAAAAATGGGGATACAGATCAGCTTTGGCAACCCCGATCTGGGGGCTCTGGGTGGCAAGTTGACGCTCAGCAAGTCGGATATCCGGGCGGCGACGCAACAGTTCCGCCGGAACGCCCACCCCCACTTCAGGGGGCACCGTTGGAATCGCCTTTGGTTCGCCGAGTATCTGGTCGACCTCGCCCGGGAGTTTGCCAAGCAGGATGCTGAGCCCGTTTTTCGCCTGG
>SMTZ1_10009291_pt1 | contig 19203 bp, 17 predicted proteins | sample DeeMarSWOR136_30_FD_25667 | JGI IMG/M metagenome (IMG submission 25667)
TCATTTGACATTTCGCCTTCCGCCTCTCCCCTCTGACCTCAAACGTTTGTCGCCTTTCCGACTGCAGCACCGCAGCACTGCATGACTGCAACACTGTATATTGGTTCGCTCCGGGGAACCCGGTCAACGCCCGGTTCCCAAATGGGAGGCTCGATGAATACCCCACTTCTCCAGCAGATTTCGCTCATGGACAATGGTGTTCTCGATGAAATTGAGGAAACTCCGGGCCTCTTTTATGTTGCCTTTGTTTTCCGAGGTAGTTATATTTGGTCGATTATGTGCCAAGGATGTGTAGGCGCTTTGCATCTTTGCGGCCACATGGGAGCCATATCCGCGGTCTCTATGGCATCGGATTACGGGGTATCCTTGTTGGACTCCCTGGGCGGGCATCTCCCGCGTGGTTTGATAGTGCGCGGCCTCCGGGCGCGATCAATCGTGGCATGAGCCCGATCATCCGGGTCATGAGAGAGGATCAGGATGGTTCAAGCTGAAGCGACAACCCTTCGGTATCGCTGGGTTATACTCGGGGTGCTCTGGATCACCTATATCGTGGTTTTCCTGCATCGACTGAGCGTAGGACCCTTGGCCCCCTTCTTTAAGGATGATTTGGGCATTACCAGCACTCAAGTGGGACTGGTTATGTCGGCTGCCTCCGTTGGTTACATGTTAAGTATTTTTCCCATAGGCTGGGTGGTTGACAGGATTGGGGCACGGTGGCCAATAGTGGCGGGTGAATTGATTGCTGGCACATGTATGATACTCCTGTTCTTTTCTCCATCTTACGCGTGGTTACTTACGCTGATGTTCGTAACAGGATTGGGCTGTGGCTTTCTCCTGCCCTCAACCACCCAGGGCGTTGTGGCGTGGTTCCCTCTCAGGGAGAGGGCAACAGCCATGGGATTAAAACAAACAGCCGTCAATATCGGGGGAATCATCAGTGCTTCGACGCTGCCTGCCCTTTCCCTGGCCGTTGGTTGGCGCTATTGCTTCTTGTTGCTCGGCATCATGGCCATAGCCATAGGGACCGCGGGATACATTCTCTACAGAGAACCTCCGATGGATTCATCCAGGCCTATGAGCTCCGAGGCCGCCGCCGCGGCTGTGCCGCTCGTTGAAATTCTCAAAACTCGAGAGATCTGGTTGCTCGCCTGCTGCGGCCTCTGTCTCGCCTGGGTTGAGATGACGGTGATAGCCCATATTGTGCTTTACCTCACCGAAGTGTTGCTCTTTGGCGTTGTGGCCGCTGGAGGGCTTTTAGCCATGACTGAGGCTGCTGGGGCCATCGCCAGACCAATAAGCGGCTTCCTCAGCGATCGGGTCTTTGGCGGAAATAGGAAACAGGTCTTCATGTTGATGGCTGGTATGGCGTCAGCCATGTGTTTTGTGGTGGGGCTTTTCGGAGCCAATCTCTCGTGGGTGCTCTATCCCTGCCTCTTCATTTTCGGCATGGGAGGGATCGGTTTCGGCGGCATCTACCTTACCCTTATGTCAGAGTTTGGCGGCCGACGTGGGGCGGGCAAGGCCGTGGGGCTGAGCGGCATAGTTACCATGGTTGGGGCTGCCCTTGGGCCGACGTTCTTCGGCTACATCGTGGACACGTTCAAATCCTACCAGTTGGCATGGTTATCCTTGGGGTTTGTGGCGGCGTTTCCCGTGCTTATCCTCCTTTTCGTGAGGGAACATAAGAGGAGGATTTAACGACGGAGAGATTTTTCGTCTCACTCATACGCCGTCCATATTGGCGTTACGAATAACCCATAAAGAAAGGAGAATAAGATGCTGAAGGAATTCAAGGAGTTTGCTGTTCGGGGTAATGTGGTGGACATGGCGGTTGGAATCATCATCGGTGCGGCCTTCGGGACTATCGTCAAGTCGCTCGTCTCGGATATCATCATGCCGCCAATCGGGCTGCTCTTGGGCAACGTTGATTTCTCAAACTTTTTCGCAGTCCTGAAAGAGGGCGCGGTCGCTGGGCCGTATGCCTCCCTGGTTGACGCGCAGAAGGCCGGTGCTGTCACCATCAATTACGGTGTGTTCGTGAATACGATCATTAGCTTTCTGATCGTTGCCTTTGCGGTGTTTTTGCTTATCCGCCAAATCAACAGACTCAAGCGGGAAGCGGAAGCTCCGCCAGCAGAGCCGACAAGTAAGGATTGCCCGTACTGCCTTTCAAGTATTCCAATCAAGGCCACTCGTTGCCCACACTGCACCTCTGATCTAGGCACGGCCTAATTGCGAGCGGGCTGGCCGAAAGCGAAAACAGTCCCAAGGACATACCCTTGATTTTGTCCCCGAGAGGTGATTCTTTGAACTGTAAAATGAAAAAGGCTTACACCCTCCTCATCCTTCTGGCGTGCGTTACTCTAGTGGGGACCGCATTTGCAGGTGACGATAAAACGCCCGTCCTCAGGGGGCCAGTGGACCACGAGAAGCTGGCAGATGGTGTTTATGAAGGACGTGATAAGGCAGGTCCGAATAAGGCCGTGGTGAAGGTGACCATTAAGGATAAGAGAATAGCTGAGATTGAAATAGTCAAACACAGGGCGTGGAAAGGCAGAAAAGCGGAATCGATCATTCCCACGAGGATCATTGAAAATCAATCGACAAAAGTGGATGCAGTGAGTGGGGCAACAAACAGCAGCCGGGTGATCATGAACGCGGTTCAAAAGGCGATAGAAAAAGCGTATCAAAGGTAGTTGAAACTGGAGATCACATCGAAAATAGATGAAGAAGGTCCCCTCGTGGAATTTCCTGGGGGGATTACGGAAGTGACGGGTGAACATCAATCATCCGACAGATTTACTCATCCGCACGGGCAACACATGAGAGGCGGTATGTGATAGTTTAGGTCCAATTGGGCGTTCTGTGGCCGGAGATGTGTTGAAACCCGTCGCATACCCTTTCACTGCACCCATTCGGGTACGGGCTAGGGATCCTGGGCGAGGGTGATCTTCCATCCAACCCCGTACCGCTGACCGCAGTTAGGGCAGATCAGGACAATTTCGCAATGGCCCTCTCCACGTTCGAAAGAGACGTGGAAACCACGGTCATATCCGCACTTGTCGCAGATGTGAAACTCCTTACCGATTTGCTTTTCGATCATATCTTCCACCCGCTGCCATCCTCTCGCGATAAGGCTGAAAGGGAAAGATATGAGGAGAGTCCTGAGTTGGAATGCCCCCTCGGGTCTAAACACCGTATGGAGAGGGACGATGATTGTCAATGGCGCCCTCTCCAGAATCGGGGTAAATTCATTTTTTTGTTGATTTAGGCGTTTTCTTGGGGCTTACTAAATAAGGAAGCTGGAGGAATCATCTTAACCTTTTTCAGATAGAGGAGGTGGAAGATGCTTCGCAAAATAGCTTACCTTACCGGACTTTTCCTTTTCAGCGGCCTTCTCTTGGATCCTACTTGGGGGCAATTGGTAAACCAGGTTCACCTGGTCAGACCCCTTCCGGTCCCCATCCAGGGAGACGTGGCGGTAACGGGGAACGTGAATGTCGTGAACACTCCGGAGGTAATCATCAGCAGTATGCCCGATGTGATCGTGAGTGGGGATGTGAACGTTGCCAATAGCCCAGAAGTGAGAGTAGTCGACGTTGCCAAAGTAGAGGTGGTCAACGATACGGGACGAAGCATCCCCGTCCAGGTCACCAATCCGTCCTCCGCCATGGCCATGGAAGATGTGGGAAACTTCTTTTCCTGGCATCGAAGGTCCTCACTCGATAGTGAGACCGAGAAGCGCAAGTACCGGGCAGTGTCCCTTTCCAAGATGGCCAAAAGGCGCTTCGTCTTAACGGATCTGATCGCGACGACTCGGTTTCGAAAGGATGCCATTGAACTGATACTCAACATACATGGGGCGGCAGGAGGCCGAGAGCAGGGAATGGAGTTTATCGTCACACCATGGGCACCCCTTCTGGTTTCTCACTTTCATACTGGAATTGTGTTCCAGCCTGATGCGGCCATCGATGTCTCCGTTGGGGGTGCCGGAGCGGGGCGGGACTTCCAGGTCGACTACGCGATCACCCTTTCGGGCTACTTTCTTCCCCCGAGTTAGTGGAAGGGAAGGGTTCGGTACGACAGTTGATTCTTCTCGCGTAGCTATCCATACGGTTTCTTCTTACTGCCTCAACGCGGTTTCGCCCCATTTGTTTGGCTCGATAAAGGGCCTCATCCGCCGCTTTGACTACTGCCTCTGGCGTGGCGTGCAGATGGCTCCTCCGGGCCACGCCGATGCTCACGGTTATCCCGACATGTTCCTTTCCACCTAGGGGCCGCTCCTTTCGCCGGGGCTTGTGAAGAGGACGGTCCTCCCCCCTGATGACAAACCTGGAGTCTTGTATGGACCGGCGCAGTCCCTCCAGCAGTGGAACCATCCTCTGAACCCTGCGCCCGTGCACGATAAGCGCGAACTCCTCCCCTCCATAGCGGAAGGCTAGACCGTAGGAGGTTCTTTTAAGGCGGGCTGCGATGAACCGCAGGATTTGATCCCCTACCTGATGTCCGTAACGATCGTTGAAATGCTTGAAAAGATCCACGTCCAGCATGGCGATGGCATAGTTCCTCCCCAACCTCCGAAGGCTCTCCTCGAAAGCCCGACGGCCGGGTATGCCCGTAAGCTCATCCAGATAGGCCTGTCTCCATGTCAATCCGTAGAGACCACCCAGAAGGAAGAGGGCACAGAGGGAAGAGAAAACGGGGCGAGGGGCCCCAGAGATGGCCTCGGGCCACCACGGCTCCCCGTGCGAGAAAGCGAGCCCCAGCGAGATTAGGGCCCATGTCCAAGGAAGTCGCAAACCAGGCTGCTCCGCAAAGGGCAGGAGCCAGAGGGCCAGAAGTGTCAGAAGGATGGAGAGGCTTTTCACCCCACCCGGGACCATGGCGATATGGGCCGGCCAGAACGCGGCAGACCCTTGGTTCCACGCCCAGATGAGGGAGGCTAGCCAGATGGAGAGGGTCGCACCAAGGCGTCCCCATCCCCATAGGCTTTTAAGGCTCGTCTCAGGCCAGCTCAGCAGCAGGGGAAAGGCCCATGGGAGGAACACGGCGAGCCCTTCTGCGAGAGTTTCAGGGGTGAGCCCTTGAGGAGCTGGAAGAGTGAGCGTCACGTGAGCACTTACCAAGAGGAGGGCCAAAAGGGTCATCTTGCCTTGGTGCAGGTGCCAACCCCACAAGGCGGCCATCCCGAGAAGCACCACGGGGAGGTGGGGAAGCCATCGCACCATGTTCCCCTGGAAGGTCTCACCCCACCACTTCAGAAGGGGCTCCGGTGCAAGATGCAGCAGGAGCACTGTGACTACCACGGAAACCAGCGATATGCCCCAGATCAGAAACCGCTGCATTGATTCCTCTATTTCATTCCACGCTGATTGACGTTTTGACTCCCTCGGAGGTGCCGTTCTAGCTTACGTCTCGTTCCATGCGAAAGTCATGCCATGTAGTCCCCAGAATCTCACCTGATTTCAACTCCCGCTCGAAAATATTAATGGTGATGGGATTTAGAAACCCCTTGAACCATGAGAGGGATTGGGCGATTCAGGGTTTAGTTGTGGCAAGAGGAATGCGAAGAATTGAAGGAGAGTTTCTCTTTCGTACCCATTTATGGTATCCTCGTGGTCCGAGGACGTCGGATGAAACACCAAAAAGTGCTCTTACTTGACTCCGTAATAACCTTGGTCTTAGGTGTTCTGCTGATAACCTTTCCCCCAAGAGTCGTACAATTACTTGGCGCACCGGCAGCAGGACATCGATTGTATCTGAACCCTTCGACTCATAAATTCGGTATCGGATTTATTCAGACTTCGGCTGAGCGACTCGACATGAGCTCGTCGAAGGCTCGTCGACATGTCTCAGTCGAGTCGAGTGAGCGGTACTTCCCGGGCTAGACGCTCAGAATACGTAACCGTATTTGCGAATCGAAGCACTTAGTTCTGGCAGTCTGGTTGGCCAGCGGCAAGCTGGCTATTCCCGTTTGTGGCCAGATCGTACTATGGGCATTGGTCGTCATCTTGCTCGTCCTCAGCGGGATTGAACTTCTCGTGCATGGGAAAAGCAGGGCCTCCCAACTGGGAACAGAGGGCAAATAAGTTGAGCATGGGTTGAGCGCCAAATCGGCGGTAAGTAGGATGCATGGATATTATTCTCAAAAATTGTCCGGCGAACGGCTGAGAGTCTGCTATGAGATAGCCCCTCCCCGGATTCAGGTCTACCTCGAGGCCGAAATCGAGTTCGTTCTGGAGAGAACAGAATCCTCCGCTCTGGTGCTGGAGCTTGGATGTGGATACGGTAGGGTTCTCCAGCGGCTGATCGCCAAAGCAAAAACCGTTGTTGGCATCGATACATCGCATGATAGTCTGCGGCTTGCGCGGGAATTGATGGGCGGTGCTCCCGTTTGCCATCTCTTTGAGATGAACGCCGTCGAGCTCGGATTTCGCAACCGGCAATTTGATTTGGTGGTCTGTATTCAGAATGGCATCTCGGCCTTTGGGGTCGATCCACGAAAATTGATTGAAGAGGCAGTGCGGGTCACCCGCGCCGGGAAGAGGGTGCTCTTTTCGAGCTATTCGGAGCGCTTTTGGGAGGACCGGCTGGACTGGTTCCGGATTCAATCCGAATACGGGCTTATTGGGGAGATCGACGAGGATGCCACGGGTGATGGTGTAATTGCCTGTAAGGACGGATTCAAGGCCAGCACAGTTGGAGCGGATGATTTTCTCTCATTGGCATCGGATTTCGGCATCGTCCCGGAGATAACCGAGGTGGATGGTTCCAGCGTCTTCTGTGAAATAGTGGTTACGTGAGATGAGAAGGGTGCCTTGGCGAGCAGTGTCAACGGGATCTCACTCGGGTATTTTCACCCCCTTGCTTCTTGCCGCCTCCAGCGCTCCCTCGTAACCTGCATCCACGTGGCGGGCAATACCGATCCCTGGATCGACGGTGAGAACCCGTTCCAGCCTTTCCGCCCTCCCCGATGTGCCATCGGCCACGATCACCATTCCCGCGTGGAGCGAGTTGCCAATGCCTACTCCTCCCCCATGGTGGAAGCTCACCCAACTGGCACCACACACGGCGTTGAGGGCGAAGTTGAGGAGCGGCCAGTCGGCGATGGCATCGCTGCCGTCCCTCATCCCCTCGGTCTCCCGGTAGGGGGATGCTACGGACCCGCAGTCCAGATGATCCCGGCCGAATACAATGGGAGCCTTGATCTCGCCTTTTTCGATCAGATCGTTAACCGCCAACCCGAATTTGGCCCGGTCTCCGTATCCCAGCCAACATATCCGCGTTGGCAAACCGAGAAAGGGGATTTTCTCCGCGGCCAGGCGAATCCACCTCCGAAGAGGATCATCGTCGCCGAAGAGCTTCAGCACCAACTCATCCGTCCTCCGTATGTCCTGAGGATCTCCCGAGAGGGCAGCCCACCGGAAGGGTCCCTTTCCCTGGCAAAAGAGGGGCCGGATGTATGCCGGAATAAAACCGGGGTAGTGGAACTCGCCCCCCTCATCCCGGATCTTTATCCCCGCCTTTTCAGCCTGTCCCCTCAGGTTGTTGCCGTAGTCGAAGCAGATGGCTCCGCGTCTCTGCATCTCCAGGATGGCCTCGACATGCTTCCCGATAGCATCCAAGGCCCTCTTCCAGTACTCATCTCGGTTCACCTTCCTCAGTTCATCCAGCTCCTCCAAGTCGCCCAGGGGGACGTAGGCGGAGAGATCATGAGCCGGGGTTTGATCCGTGACCACATCGGGGATTACCCCTCGTCTCACCAATTCGGGGTGCACGTAGGCCGCGTTCCCCAGCAAGCCAACTGATAGGGAGTATCCTTTTGTCTTGGCCTCCGTGCACCATTTCAACGCCTCATCGAGATCATCGGTGATGCGGTCGCAGTAGCCCTCATCTACCTTGCGTTGGATCCTCTCGGGCCTTACCTCCACATTCAAGACAACCCCCTCGTTCATCGTGACGGCCATGGGCTGGGCGCCGCTCATGCCTCCCATCCCCGCAGTAAGTACGAGCTTCCCACGGAGGGAAGTGGCGTTGAACTCCTTTTTGGCCAGGGCGGCCAGCGTCTCGTACGTTCCCTGGAGGATGCCCTGTGTCCCGATGTAGATCCAGCTTCCAGCGGTCATCTGCCCGTACATGGTGAGGCCCAACTCATCGTAACGGTCGAAATTCTCCTGAGTGGCCCATGCTGGAACGATGTTGGAGTTGGCCAGGATCACTCGGGGGGCCTGGGGGTGAGTCCGGGCGACGTACACCGGCTTACCCGACTGGATGCAGAGGGTTTCGTCCTCACCCAGCTTCTCCAGGGCCCTCACAATTCGGTTATACTCCCGCCAATTCCTGGCCGCTCTGCCCGCTCCTCCGTAGACGATTAACTCCTCTGGCTGAACAGCGACGTTAGGGTCCAAATTGTTCATCAGCATCCTCAAGGCCCCTTCCGCATCCCAGCTTTGGCACCGACGGTCGGTACCCCTGGGTGCCCTGATAGGCCACGGGGGCCTCTCCTCATAGTACATTGGTCGGGTCATGGCATCCTCTCTTTGCTAGAAGATTGATGGCGATGGAAATGGCTCCACTTCCGCACCATGTGTAGTTAAGGCTTGACATGAAAATCAAAATGTAACTACAAATACATACAAATTGTAGGGGAAACGGGTCAACTTGAAAAGGGGGGAGTTGAGGGGTTTTCCCAGGCCCGGAATTCCAGGGAAGGAGGTGATGCACGCATCTCAGCGGTGCCCGGAGAACATCTGGGGGGGCACCGTAACCGGACTTCGGCAAAACGTCGCATTACTGAGGAAATGGGCATGGGTTCCATGCCCGATTCAAACCAAAGGATTGTATGCTAAGGAGGTGGATGGTATGAGTGGCAAAAAATTCCTGAAGCTTCTGTTCGTCTGTCTGGTCGTCCTCTCCCTTGGAACGTGGACTCAGCCCGCGTACGGGGAAGAGGTGATCAAGGTTGGATTCTTCGCACCTTTGACCGGTTTTGCCGCTGCTGATGGGGCAAGCGCGAAACATGCAGTTGAGATTGGGGTAACACAGATCAACGACGCGGGCGGGATCAACGGCAAGAAGGTGAAACTGGTCGTTTATGATGACCGGGTTGATTCCAAGGAGGCGGTGGCCATCGCCCGGAAACTCATCGAGAAGGATAAGGTGGTGGCGGTTGTCAGCGGCTCCTACAGCGGCCCAACCCGTGTGACCGCCCCTATTCTTCAGAAGGCAGGCATCCCCATGGTGGCGGGCTATGCGGTCCACAGGGATATCACCCGGGCCGGAGACTTCATCTTTCGCAATGGTTTCCTTGGAGAGGTAGAAGGGGCCGCAGCAGCCGAAGTGGCGGTGAAGAGGCTGAAGGCCAAGCGGATCGCCGTACTCACCATGGACAATGACTTCGGACGGGCGCTCTCGGCGGGCTTTGTCAGGCATGCGGAGGAATCCGGGGCCCAAATCGTCTCCCATCAAGTATATTCCCTCAAGGAGCAGGATTACACCCCGTTCCTGACCAAGGTTAAAGAGGTAAACCCGGAGGTGGTCTTTACCTCGGGCTATTACAAGCAGGCAGGACTCATCTGTCGCCAGTCCAAGGACCTCGGACTCAAGGCCCAAATCCTGGGAGAAGAGGGCTTCGATTCCCCCAAATTCATTGAGATTGCCGGGGAATCCGCGGAGGGGGTAATCATCGTCACCAACCTCAACCGCGATGACAAGAGACCTCATGTGCAGGAATTTCTCAGGACCTATAGGGATCGGTATGGCTTAGATGCCGATATGGTGGGGGCATCCAGCTACGATGCCTTCATGCAGGCTATTCGCGAGGCGGGTACGGACCCCAAGGCCATCCGTAAGGCAATTGCGGATCTGAGGGATTACGACGCCATCACCGGAAAGATCAGCCGCTTCAATCGCATCGGCGAGGTGACCAAACCAGTCCAGGTCCAGATTGTCAGGGGAGGGAAGTTCCGATATTACGGGGTGGTGGATGATCCCGCTATCATTACACCGCCGGAAGAGTAATTCCCCTTGAGGAGGGGCCAGGGAGGAGCTCTGGCCCCTCGGTTCTATTTCTCCGTATCTTTCGTACCAAGCGCGGTACGCGAAGGGAAGACCGTTTTTTGCCTTTTCCCAACGATGAGTTGGAGGCAATCTGAACGATTTACCCCGACATTGAGGCTTGAGAGGTGATCTGGCAGCAATTCGCCAATGGGCTAGCCATTGGGAGCGTTTACGCCCTCATTGCGCTCGGTCTGACGATGGTGTACGGGGTTCTGCGAATCCTCCACATCGCCCACGCAGGGGTCTATGCCCTCGGGGCCTACGTGGGGTTACTGGTCTTTCGCCTTGTGCCCAACTTCTGGTTCTCGTTGGTCCTCGCGATGGTGGTTTGCTCGCTGGCCGGGGTCATTGTCCAACGTTACCTCTACATGCCGCTGTTGGCCCTTCCGCGTATCGTCCCGCTTATTGCCAGCATCGGCCTCTTCATTTCCATGGAGGAGATTTTCCGTCTCATTGCCGGCCCGTATATCATCTCGTACCCTGCGGATCCGGGCCTTGGAAGCATCCAGTGGGGCGTTGTCAGGATCACCAGTAATCAGCTGCTGGTCTTCATGGTTACCCTTGCCCTCTTGGCTATTCTCTGGTTCATCATGAGAAGAACAAAGCTCGGCTTGGCCATGCAGGCGACTTCTCAGGATCTGGAGATCGCATCGGTCATGGGGATCAACACGGGGGGAATTGTAGCCACGAACTTCCTCATGGGATCAGCCCTAGCTGGTGCCGCCGGTGTATTGGTCGGGGTCTACTTTAATTCCGTTTACCCCACCATGGGGTCCATTCCCGCTTACAAGGCCCTCGCCATCATTGTTCTGGGGGGGTTGGGTTCGATCCCCGGAACAGTGCTCGGTGGACTCCTCATCGGCCTGGGAGAGACCATGGTCCTGGGTTTGACCGATATCCCCTTTCCCCGGGATGCGCTCGCATTCATCATCATGATCCCCATTCTCATGTTTCGTCCCTACGGGCTTCTGGGAAAGGAGTGAGAAGAGCGATGTTGGGTGGATATACCATTACCGTGTCTATAACCATCGGGATATACATCATCTTGGCCATAAGCCTCAATATCATCACGGGTTACGCTGGTCAGATTTCCCTGGGACACGCCGCTTTCTGGGGGATCGGGGCCTATTGTTCCGCCCTTCTCGCCACGCGCTTCGGGGTTCCCTTTTGGATCGGGCTTCCGATGACCATCGCGATCACGGCGATGATCGGCTCGCTACTGGCCATTCCGTGCCTCAGGGTGCGGGAGGACTTCTTGGCCATTACCACTATTGGGATCAATTTCGTGGTGCAGGCAGTCTTCCTGTACGTCCCCTTCTTCGGTGGTGCCATGGGGATCGGCGGAATCGTCTCTCCATTTAGCACTTCCTCTTTTTTCTGGGCCACGCTCATCTTCGTCCTCTTGTGCATTGCGCTGGACCGTTGGTTGGTTAGATCGTGGATGGGATTGGCCTTGGAGTCCCTGCGGGAAGATGAGACCGCAGCGGCCATCTCAGGGGTTGATGTGGTGAAATTCAAAGTGGCGGCCTTTGCTATTGGGAGCGGCCTTGCTGGGCTGGCCGGCCATCTTTACGCTCACTTCATGACCTTCATCAGTGCCGATGACTTCGGGTTTCCGCAATCCATCGTCATCCTCTCCATGATTGTTTTCGGGGGGATTGGCACGTTGAGGGGGGCTATCCTGGGAGCGGTCATACTGGGGGTCGCTCCCGAGATATTCCGCCCCGTCTTGGACTATCGCACCCTCATCTATGGGGGGCTCCTCATATTCATGATGCGCTTCCAGCCAGGCGGCATATTGGGGGATCAGAGCCTGCTACCCCGAATATTCAGGGTGGTTCGCCAAAGGGGCCTGGCACCCGTTAAGAGCGGAGGGTAGGGTGGCTTTCCTGGCAGTCAGCTCATTATCAAAGGATTTCTACGGACTGAAAGCCCTGGACAGGCTCCATTTTTCCCTCGAACAGGGTGAAATCTTGGGGATTATCGGACCCAACGGGGCTGGGAAGACGACGCTCTTCAACATTATCAGCGGGCTTCTACGACCCACGGAGGGCCAGATCCATTTCCGGGGGGTTCCCATCCACCACTTGAAGCCCCATCAGATCGCCATGGCGGGGATTGCCAGGACATTCCAGATCGGCAAGCCCTTCAGCAATTTTACCGTTTTGAAGAATGTCCTGGTGGCCCTCGGGCATCGTTTCTATCCCGGCCTCCTTTCCTCGGCGGCTCGCTTTGAAAAGGAAGCCCATGTGGGAGAAGCCCGCGAACTATTGGCCCGTGTGGGGGTGGAGGCGTATCAGGGGAGTATTGCCAAGAACCTGCCCTTGGGATTCAAGAAACAGCTTGAGATCGCCAGGGCGTTGGCCCTGGACCCGAGCCTTCTTCTCTTGGACGAGCCCATGGCGGGTCTTCAGTATGAGGAGTCCGAAAGGCTCGCAGGCCTCATTCGCCGGCTCCAGGAGGAGGGAATTTCCATCATCCTGATCGAGCACAACATGCAGGCCGTCATGGACCTATCCGAACGGATCGTTGTGCTGGATCATGGGGTAAAGATCGCGGAGGGATCTCCCGAGGAGATCAGGACTAATCCCCAGGTGATCGAGGCATACATCGGCAGGGAGGAACGCGTTGCTTAGCGTCGAAAGGGTCGATGTCTTCTACGGGGAGTTTCAAGCGGTCTCGGAGATCTCTCTCCAGGTCCAGGTGGGGGAGCTGGTGACCATTATCGGCGCCAACGGAGCCGGAAAATCAACCATCCTCAAGGCGCTCATGGGTCTCCAGAGCTGCAGGGGTGGAAAGATCACCTTTCAGGAGCAAGACATTACCCACATGCCCGCGTACCAGCGAGCACGGCTGGGAATTACCCTCGTGCCCGAGGGGCGGAGGCTTTTTCCGGACCTGACAGTAGAACAGAATCTCCTCATAGGCGGATACAGGCGTATCGATGTCCCGGGAATGGAAAGGGACCTCGGGCGCATCTACGATCTCTTCCCTCTCCTCGAGGAGAGGAGGCTTCAGGTGGGAAAAACGCTCAGTGGCGGCGAACAACAGATGTTGGCTATTGGCAGGGCTCTGATGGCAAGCCCCCGATTGATCCTGATGGATGAGGTATCCCTGGGGTTGATGCCCAAATACGTGGATGAGGTCTTCAGGACCATCGAAAGCCTCCACAGGGAGGGGGTTACCATGCTGCTCGTAGAGCAGAATGCCCGTAAGGCCTTAGCCGTGGCTGACCGGGGCTACGTCTTGGAGACGGGCAGGATTCTCGCGGAGGATGAGGCCCGGTCGCTGGCCTCGGATCCCCGGGTGAAAAAGGCCTATCTCGGGGGATAGAGAACCCTTATTAACGAAAGAGGGTCTTCTTCCAAGTAGTTGGTGGAATTGAAGGATTCAAGGGGTCAAGGATTCCTGGGGTCAAGTGAAATGCTTAAGAATTATAAGGAGTTGAAAGTTTGGCAGAAGGCCTATTAGCTTTGTATTAAAACCTATAAGATTACCAAAGGCTTTCCCAAAGAGGAGAGATATGGATTAACTTCACAGATAAGGAGGGCTGCTGTATCAGTTCCATCAAATAGAGCAGAGGGGTATGGAAGGAAGACAACACAGGAGTATATCCAGGCATTATTTATAGCTTATGGTTCCAACTGCGAGTTGGAGACTCAAATCTTGTTATCGGGTGATTTAGGCTACATTAAATCAAATGATTTAAGGGATCTTCAGAGCGATAGAGGAGATATTGAGAGGATGCTTAAGGCACTCATTAAATCCTTAAAAAACAAGCACTTGAACCCTTGAATCCTCAAATCCTTGGATCCTTTTTAGCAACCTTATTGGAGAAGAACCACGAAAGAAGGCCAAACGGGGGGATAGAAAAACGGGAGTCCTGAATACCAAGCCTCGCCGGTTCACGGAGGCCTATCCCTTAACAGCTCCGGCAGTCAAGCCCCTCACCAGATAGCGCTCGAAGATCAAGAACAGAACCAGAACGGGCACGGTGACGATCACCGCTGCTGCCATAAGCAATTGCTGCGAGACGTTGATGTTATCCGCGATCTGCATGATTCCGCGAGAGAGGGTGAATTTCGAGGGGCTGTCCAAGAAAAGGAATGCAAACAGGAACTCATTCCAAGCAATCATGAAGGTGTAAAGTGCTACCGAAGCAATCGCCGGTAGGCTCAGCGGAATGGTGATCCGGCTGATCACCATCAACCGGGAGCAGCCGTCAATGAGTCCCGCTTCCTCCAAATTCGGTGGAAGCGTCTTGAAATAGCTGTAGAGCATGTATATGGCCACTGGCAGTGTTTGGGCCAGGTAGATCAGAACCAGGCCGTGGAGATCATCCCGCAGACCGAACTTGGTATAGAGAGCATACATGGGCACCGCTATCACGATGGCCGGGAACATGTAGATAACAAGAATGCTCCTTGACAGGAATGCCCGTCCCCGGAAGCGGAGTCGGGCGACCGTATAAGCCCCCAGGGTAGCAAAGGTTACCGTCAGCAGAACGGTCAATGTGGAGACATAAGCACTATTGGCAAAGTAGCTGTCGAAGCGAAACTGGAGCCAGATCTCTTTATAGGCTCGCAAGGTGAGATCCTCGGGTGAAAACCACAAGTCAAGCGGATTCATTGCGAGGAGAATGAGCGGCTTTAAGGAGGCCACGAGCATCCAGTAAAAGGGGAAAGCGACAAGGAAGACGAAAAAGAGGAGCCCAACTCCATGGAATACCTGGAGGACCCGTGTTTCAATGCTTTCGCGGTTCATGCGCCTACTCCTCCTCTGCTCGAGGCATCACCCACTTGAAGTACATAGCCAAGAACAGACCCAGCGCGCCAAACAAAATAAGTGCCATCGCCGCTCCTGCCCCGACGTTGAATTCCCCAATCAAGAAGTCGTAGACCTTAATTGTGAGGACCCTCGTTCCCGCGGTGCCCCGGGTAACCAGGAAAACGTCGTCAAATTTATTGAAGGTCCACATGAACCGGAGCAGAAGGAGAGTGGCCAGCACCAGCTTCAGTTGAGGGAGGGTGATGTAGAAGAACTTTTGCAGGGGTGTGGCACCATCTACAGCCGCTGCTTCATAGAACACCTCGGGGATGGCCTGCAAGCGGGCCAAGATGAAGAGGAAGTTAAAGGGAAAGTATCGCCAGCTCTCAAAGGCAATGAGGGAGAACATGGCCCAGGGACGCTGGCCTAACAAGTGGATCGGCTCCTGCAGAATTTCCGCACCGAGGAGTCCAGCCATAAGCACACCCCGCGGGTCGAGGATGAACCTCCAGGCAAAGGACACGGCCACGATAGGCGCGATATACGGGATTAAGAAGGCCCCTCGAACAAGGCCCCTTCCTCTAAAATGGCTATGGACAATCATTGCGGCCCCCAAGCCCATGAGGAGGGCAAGCACTGTTCCACCGGTGGTGTAGAGTAAGGTGGCCTTAAGAGCTGGCCAGAGGTCGTGGTGAGTGAAAACCTTGATGAAATTGTTCAGAGTCGCTTCCAGTTTCCACCAAGCGAGGCGACGCAGATCCAGCAATCGCACCTTGTGGAAAGCGAGCCAGAGGTTCCAAAGAAAGGGAAAAACAATGATTGACAGAACGATAAGGGATGGCGGTCCCAGCATGAGACAGGCCAAGCGTTGCTCCCTCTGAGCTAGAGTGAGTCGACGTCGAAAGGGGAGCCGAACAGGGTGCGGAGGGGAGGGCTGTTTCGTGGTGTCTGGGGGATTCATCCCCTTCTTCGGGTTCTTTGGGTTCTCTCGATGGGCCGTTGCCACTTGACCTTATTCTTGATCTGGAATTCCTTCAGCTCCCGGGGAAAACGGGAGCCCAAGGAGATTTTGTGCCCCTTGCCCAGGGGTTCTCTGAGAGGGACTACGGGCAGCCGTCAAGCATTCGGATTGATTCCGTCATCTGTTTGGCTGCAACCTCAGCGGTAATTGCCCCGTCGAGATAGCGGCGCAGAATCCTGATCAGGCTCTTGGTGCCGTAGACCTGACCGACACAGGCGCCTTTCCCTACAGGAAACCCCCAGCGATCGAAGGTTCTTACACCCGCAATAATGCTGTCTATGACCTCATCCGAGTAAAGGTTGGAGATCCTGCTCCTGCGATCCACCCCGATCTCCAGTCGCTTCCAGCCGTCGACGAATTGGGGGCGAAGGGGAAACTTTCCTTCAGGCGCTATACTCAGCCAGTCCAGGTATCCATCCCCAAGCAGGAATTTGGTCCAGGTGGCCGCTTCGGTATTGGCGCCGACGGCGATTCCGAAGTAACTCACCTGCCCCCACTGGACGGGCTTTACCCCGAGGGGGCCCTGCAAGGCCGTGACGATCCCCGTCATCTCGTGGAGGGGCTTTGGCAGGCCTGTGGCCGTCACAGGTGCCGAATCTCGCAGTCCCGCCATTTCGTCCAGAATAAAGGGTGACCAAACGATCATCGCTGCCCGACCCCCGAGATAATCCTCACGTGTCTGGCGCCAGTAGATATCCCCCGGCGGGGTGAGCCCGACGAGCTGCTTATAGAACGTGAGCGTCTGGATGAACTCCGGCGTGGTAAGATCAACCTGCCCCGTTCTCGGGTTTACCAGGCGCGCCCCATTGGAGAGGGCAAACTGCTCGAAGACCTGTTGCGTGTAGACCTGGGTGGGGTCCGTGGCCAGTTCGATGCCCCAGACCTTGGGCGGAGCATGTAAGGCCCGGGCGGCCGCAAGGATCTCATCCCACGTGTCTGGGATGCCCAGGAGCCGCTCCGGTGATTGAGCAGCAAATAGGTCCTTGCGGAAGAGCAGCAGCTGCCCCCAACCATCGGCGGGTACGGCTGCCCAGCCGCCTTCTACTGTGGCCAGATTCAATGGGCCCTCGGAAAAGGTATCCACCCCCAGCCCTCTGATGACAGCTGTCGCTGCCTTAGGGTCCAGGATACCCTCGTCTGCCCAGGTGATGACGAAGTCGAGCGGGACGAAGATCACGTCCGGTAACGCATTGGCTGCTGCAGCAGCCACGACGCGAGGAGGCAGTTCGTTCTCGCTGACGGGGACGATTTCCACCTGGATACCCGTGGCTGTCGCGAATCTGTTTGCCAGGTGCTTTTGAATGGCCATGCGCTTGGGCTCGATCTCCGTTGTCCAGAAGGTGACCGCAGCCCAGTTTACCTCGGCCATGCTCAGCAGCAGGGCCATGCCTAAAACTGAGATTGCCATGAGTCGAATATGCCGCTTCATGAGATTCCCTCCTTACGTATGAGTTCTGGGAATTTGAATTCTACGGCTACGGGTTAAAATGGGGCATCTTGCGCCCGGGCTTGATGGTAAACCATGTGCGGCACTATTCCCGTACCACAGTGCTAGTAACACGATAATGGAAAATCGCCCACACGTCTAGTAGTTATTTGTCGAGGGGCAAATGCCTGTTTCCGGTGCTTCGGGGTTCCTCGATCCTCAGCGGGTTGAGGCTGAGAGGCAACATGGTGCTGCGGCAATTTGGTGTTGCAGTCTTGCAGTTTTGCGGTGCTGCGGTTGAGGGAGGAGGTTAGAGGTTGGAGGTTAGAGGCTGAGGCTAAGGCAAAGGCAAAAGCAAAAGGTGAATGGCAGGGGGAAGTATTTTTTGCCCCACTTCTCCGGCAGATTACGCTCATGGAGAACGGCATTCTCCCAAAACTGGGGGAACTCCGGTGAAATACGAGTTGATTTATGGTTTGGGGTTGTTAGAATGGGGAAAGGTTATTCTTCCCTACAGCTTCGTTGTAGAGCTAAATGAAGTTCAAGGAGCCCTGGAACTATTCAGCTCATTGAGGTAAGGGCATGATTCTATGGAGATTGTGGTGGGTGCAAATGCTTGGACTTGATGCATTTTGCGTATCCGCCTGCACAGCGGACGGAAATATGGCGTTCCAGGTGGGTGAGTAACCAGTTCTTATCACACTATTGAGGTGGATCACCACGTTGTGGTGGGAGACGCATCGCAGCAAGTTGACAGACAGATCATCAGTATGACCCAGCTTCTCAGCGGGCCCCGGAGATTACGCTGTTGATCTCCAGCATGAGAGCCGGGAAAGAAGAGATAATCGACTGAAGAGGATAAGGACATCATGGTGAAACAGTTGATCGAATGTGTTCCCAACTTCAGCGAGGGGCAACGTACCGATGTCATCGAGGCCATCGTGGAACCTTTCCGCGAGAGGAAAGGGTGTGGTCTCCTCGACTATCGGGCGGACAAGGACCACAACCGGCTGGTGGTGAGCCTTGCGGGGGAATCCGGCCCTATCCAGGAAGCGGTGTTGGAGGCCGCTAAGGTGGCCATCTCGCGTATCGACATGGAACGCCATCGGGGCGGCCATCCCCGCGTGGGCGCGATAGATGTCATCCCCTTTGTTCCCCTCCAGAACATGACCATGGAGGAATGCGTGGAGCTGGCCCACGGTTTTGGCCGTCGTTACCACCAGGATACGGGGGTTCCCGTGTACTTCTACGAAGAGGCAGCGCTGAAACCCGAGCGAAAGCGCCTTGAGGTGATCCGGAAAGGCCAGTACGAGGCCCTGAAGGCAGAGGTTACCAACCCCGGGAGGCACCCGGATGTAGGGGAACCGAAACTCCACCCCTCTGCAGGCGCTACCGTTATCGGTGCACGAAAGTTTCTCGTCGCCTTTAATGTGAACCTGGGGACCAACGATATACAGGTGGCCAACGAAATTGCCAGGGCCATCCGGGCATCCAGCGGGGGCCTTCGCCACGTGAAAGGCATCGGGCTTGCCCTGGAGAGGCGCGGCCTCGTCCAGGTGAGCATGAACATCGTGGACTTTGAAAAGAACGCCCTCTACCGGGTCCTGGAACTGGTTCGCACCGAAGCCAGGAGATGGGGCGTGCCGGTGGTGGAAACGGAGGTGTATGGGATGATCCCCGCCGCGGCGCTCCTGGAGAGCGCATCCTACTATATGCAAATCGCGAATTTTGATCCCAAGCAGGTGATCGAGCTCCGCCTGCTGCAAATGCTCGGAGATGAGGACACATGATGGGGAAGCTCTTCAGAAATGCCTCCATCACAACGCCTTCCGACCCGGGAGGTCCTCTGGCTGGAAAAAGCCAGGGGGAGGTGCGGCATTTCAAGCGGGGAGCCCTCTATTGCCGGGATGGGTTGGTGGGAGCCATCGGA
>SMTZ1_10002331_pt1 | contig 19200 bp, 14 predicted proteins | sample DeeMarSWOR136_30_FD_25667 | JGI IMG/M metagenome (IMG submission 25667)
CAAGGGAAATTCAAAGAAGCTTATGAACTTATCAGACGATTTATTCCTTTTCCATCGGTTTGCGGACGAGTTTGTTTTCATCCCTGTGAAAACGAATGCGAACGCGGAAAACTTGACGAACCAATAGCGATTAACGCAATAAAACGATTTGTAGCCGACTATGCGCTAAGTCAAAAGAAAGAAAAGCCAAAACCTATACCAAAGAAATACGCAGAGAAAGTTGCAGTAATCGGCTCTGGACCAGCAGGACTTGCAGCATCCTATGAACTAACTAAAATAGGATATCCAGTAACAGTTTTTGAATCGTTACCGAAACCTGGTGGGATGCTGCAGGTAGGTATACCAAAGTATCGGCTACCAAAAAATGTACTCGACGAAGAAATCCAGCTAGTTAAAAGCTCGGGCGTCGAAATCAAAACCAACGTGACAGTTGGCAAGGACATAAAAATAGACGAACTCCTGCAGCAAGGCTACGCAGCCATATTTATGGCAGTAGGCGTTCAAGAATGCCAAAAACTCAGAATCGAAGGTGAAGAATTAAAAGGCGTAATACCCGCTCTGGAATTTTTGAAACAAGTGAATCTAGGCGAACAGGTTAGTATTGGACAGAAAGTTGCGGTAATCGGCGGAGGCAACGTTGCTATTGATGCTGCAAGAACCGTCCTACGCTGCCACGCGAAAGAGGTCACAGTTTTATATCGAAGATCAAGAGAAGAGATGCCAGCATACTCCTCAGAGGTAGAAGAAGCAAAGAAAGAAGGCGCCAAGTTTCACTTTTTGGTTTCACCTAAGAAGATTTTGGGCAAAGAAGGAAGAGCTGTTTCCTTAAAATGCATTAGAATGAAGTTGGAAAAACCTGATGAGTCTGGACGCAGACGCCCCGTTCCCATAGAAGGCTCAGAATTCATCATAGAGGTTGATATGGTGATCCCAGCGGTAGGGCAGGCACTAGACACTACTCTTCTGCCAAAGAAACTGAAACTTTCACGATACCAGACAGTTACTGTTGATTCTGTTACTTTGCAAACAAATTTGCCAGGCATATTTGCTGGTGGAGATGCAGTCACTGGAGAAGCTACTGTTATCGACGCTATCGCTCAAGGCAAAAGAGCGGCGATTTCCATTGACCGTTATCTAAAAGGCGAGGACCTACGGGCTGGAAGAGAAGAGAGAGTTTCGAAAGTCGAGGAAGTTCCCAAAGTGGGAATAGAAAAGAAGCCTAGACAAGTGATGCCCCTGCTTCCTCTTGACCAAAGAGTCAGCGACAAAGAAGTAGAACTTGGATTTACAGAAAAAATGGTTAAAGAAGAGGCTAACAGGTGTCTTGCCTGCGGAGGATGCTCAGAATGCTTAGAGTGCGAAAAAATATGCGAGTTAGTAGGTGTGATAAATCATCAACAGAAAGAAGAACTTGTAACTTTTGAAGTTGGAGGCATAATTGTTGCTGTGGGATGCGAAGTTTTTGACACATTCCTAACACCAGAATTGGGATATGGACGCTATAAGAATGTAATCAGCAACATAGAGTTTGAAAGGCTATCTAACGCTGCGGGACCAAGCGAAGGAAAAATATTGTGTCCAGCAACTGGAAAGCCACCTGATAGTGTGGCATTTATACAATGTGTAGGAAGCAGAGATAAAAGATTCTGTGAATATTGCTGCCGCGTCGGCTGCATGGTGACGTTGAAACAAGCTGTTCTAGTAAAAGAAAAGATGGGTCATGATGTTGACGTTTATGTTTGTTACAATGACATGCGAGCGTTCGGCAAAGCCTATGAAGAATTCTACGATCGAGCCCGCCACATGGGCATCAAGTTTGTGAAAGGCCTACCTTCAGAAGTCAAGGCTTCGTCTGAGGATTTGTTGAGCTTTGACGTTTACGAGTCGAATACAAACAAACTCCTCGAAATCAAAGCCGACTTAATTGTGCTCGCTTCAGGTCTCGTGCCCTCACCAGACTTTGCCGAATTGCAAAATCTCTTGCGTATTCCACGAAGCCCTGATGGCTTCTTCTTAGAAACTCACCCCAAACTTAAACCTTTAGAAACGCCGACTAGAGGTATATTTCTAGCAGGTACTTGTCAAAGTCCCAAGGATATACCCGACACCGTGGCCCAAGCAAGCGGTGCAGCGATGAAAGCGGCTGAGCTGCTGGCAACAGGTGAAGTTGAGATCGAGCCGCTTATTGCCATTGTTGAGGAAAACCTTTGCAGTGGCTGTAGAATTTGTGAATCAGTTTGTCCATATCAAGCTATTGAAATGGAAACCCAAACCTCGGAGAATGAAGAAAAAAATGTTGCTAAGATTCTTGCAGCAGTTTGTCAAGGTTGTGGTGCGTGCTCTGTTGCCTGTCCCACGCGGGCTATTGACATGCAACATTACAAACAAGAGCAAATTTTGGCTCAAATTGCTGCGGCTATTAAAGGAGGGAAAGGAAGATGAGTTTGACTGATTTGATGACTATGGCAAAGTCAAACAAGGAACTACAAGAGAAGATTTTAAGCCAGTTGTGGGAAGTTCATCCAGACGAATGTTTTCAGTGTATGCGTTGCACCAGTGGATGTACGTCGCTGAAGCTTTTGGAGCTGAAGCCTCACGAGATTACGCTTCTAGTTAACGCAGGCTTTATTGAAGAGTTGGCATCGTCTGACATCATTTGGACATGTGCTTCGTGTTTGAAATGTCGAGAAAGATGCCCTCAAAAGGCATCGCCTTACAACACGATTATGGCTTTAAGAAATTTAGCAGTGGAACGAGAAGCAAAGATACCAGAGAAATACATGAAAGCAGTGGCTCAGATCTTAGAAAATGGTTTAATGCAACAAATGCAGACGGTTACTTCTAGAGAAATGCAGCCTTTTAGCCGAGAAAAACTTGGACTGCCAAAACTACAATATCCTGACGGCAAGTTCAAAACGGTTTTCATGAAAGTTCTTGGAGGATAAGAAGTGAAAGTTGCAGTTTTTTGGGGATGCAAAATTCTAACAGCACAATATGCTTATGAAATGTCGGTCAGACAAGTTTTTCCACATTTTGACATCGAGCTGATGGATCTTAAAGGAGCATCTTGTTGCGGTGGGCCTGTGAGAAGCATTAACACTTCTGCTGCTATGTATCTTTCTGCAAGAAATTTGGCTCTTTCGAGTCAAACGGGATTGAGTGATTTGCTTGTTCCGTGCAACGAATGCCACTTTATGCTAAGTGAAGCGAAATACCGAATTGACAATGACGAACAGATGCACAAAAAGATACAGGAGCAGCTTAGAGAAGAAGGATTAAAGTATTCTTCTAGCGTTAAAATTTGGCACGTTATCGACTTGCTTCATGATTTAGTTAAATTGGATGCAGTCAAAGCTATGGTGAAAAAGCCGCTTGAAGGCTTGAAGTTCGCGGTACATCCGGGATGTCAAATAATTAGACCGAGCGAAATCGGACGGGTGGACAGCGCAGAGAGGCCTAGGAAACTGGATGCTTTGGTTGAAGCGCTTGGGGCTGAAACTTTGGATTACTCAGAGAAGTTGGATTGTTGTGGTGCAGCTTTGTTATATTCACACGAGGATGCAGCGTTGAGTCTTGCAGGCTCTAAGCTTAAAGCGGTTCAGGGTTATGATGTGGATGGGTTTGTGGACACCTGTCCTTACTGTCACATAATGTATGATGCTAGGCAGAAGGAGGCCGCGGCTACGGTGGGTGGCAAGTTTTCGCTTTCAGTATTTTATTATACTCAGCTTTTGGGACTTGCACTTGGAATCAAGCAGGAAAAACTAGGGTTACATCTAAACCAAAGTTTGGACTCCGAAAAATTCAAAGTCAAATGAACGTTAGAGCCTGCGTGAAGAATGAGAGGTTCAAGCAAACTATCAAACTCACAAGGTATAAATATGTCCATAATCGGATAAGTAAAGTTTGAAAAACAGAAAGTTGGAGAGATTCAATTGAAAAAACGATATATTCTCTTTAGCTTGACTTTCCTTTTAGCTTTTGCTTTTACTTCAAACGCTGTCTTTGGGTTGTATGAAACTACGAATCCTTGGCCGGTTTACCGCCATGATGCGTCACGTTCAGGATACACATCGGGCTCGACGCCAACCACAAATAGTACACTTTGGACATGGACTGCTCCCTCGGGAGTGGCTAAATATCCTGTTATTGCCGAAGGAGTTGTATACGTTACAGCTTATGATGACCTCCATGCGATAGATGAGACTACAGGTGCAGAACTATGGACTGTTGATGTAAACGGTGGAAGTAGTAGTTCTAATATTGGTGATGGAGGTCCCACAGTCTCCGACAGAAAGCTGTATGTAGGTGACAAGGAGGGCTACATGTGGTGCCTTAACGCAACAAACGGACAAGAAATCTGGCACTGGCCGATCTCAATTCCACCAGGTGACATCAACACAAGTCCTGTTGTAGCAAACGGTAGAGTGTACTTCGGAATAGATGATGGAGCGTCAGGAAGCAACTATCTTGTAGCTCTAGATGCAGCTACTGGCACTCAAGAATGGCAGTATACTGCCCCTGATAATAGCATCCTGTCTTCTCCTGCAGTTGACGGGACTTGGATTTTCTTCGGATGTGACGATGGCAAAGTCTACGCATTAAACGACACCGGAAGTTACGCCACACTCAAGTGGTCTAGGACAACAAGTGGGCGTGTGCGTTCAACTCCCTGCGTTTATGGAGACAGACTTTTCTTCGGAACACACAGCGGCGATCATTCAGTTTTTGCAGTCAACAAGACCACTGGCCAATCAATCTGGAATTTCACACTACAATCATATTATGAGATCACATACTCACTAGCTGTAGCTAACGATGTCGTGTATTTCGCCTCCCCCACTCGCTATGTCTATGCACTTAACGCAAGCATTGCACCAGGAAGCTATTCCGAAAGTTCTCCCGGTGAGATTGTGCTTTGGAGAAGTCTATTATTCACGGAAAGCACCTTGAGGTCGCCTGCAGTCACCGACGATAAAGTGTTCTTGACCGCTAATAACGTTCTGTACGCATTAAACGTTAACAATGGGCTGAAATTGTGGAATTACGATTTGGCTTACGTTTATGACGAAGGACCTGTGGTTGCAGATGGCAGGGTTTTTGTCACTGACTACCAAGATCTGCATTGTTTCGGTGATTTCTACCCGCCAAACACCTACCGTTACCCAGTAGTTGGAACAGACTACGAGTTCGTTGTTGAGATTGTGGCTAACGCCACTTGCAAAGACTTTGACTACTCGAATCTAGAATCTGAAATGAGGCTCACATACAGCCTTGATGCAAATTGGAACAAGAATTACATGATGATGTCGAACATCACGATTCCACACGATATGCTTGGCGGTCCATATGTTTTAACTGTTGATGGTGGAGGTCCAGACTCGATAGAGCTCGACTCAAACGCCACACACACTACAATTCACTTTACATATCTACACGAATCCCATGACTCCCACGATATCGAGATCACAGGCACTACGGTAATACCGGAGTTTTCAACCACCCTAATTCTGCAATTACTAGTTACAATCTCGTTAGTCGCAGTCGTTTTAGCAAAGAGAAAACTACCTAAAAACTAGTATCCCTTTTTTTTAATACTTCGAAGAATTATCGAAACAATAGCGAATTAGAAAAGAATAAGGGTTGCTTGTTTTAAGCCATGTGCCAAGCACTAATAAGACGGCAATTCTAACGTGCGTAGTCACTGAGGATGTTTTCTTCTGATGACTATGATTGCCAGTAGTGTTGTTATCATGAATAATGGTAGAATGAAGAATGATGGAAACTCTGGAACTATGGGGTAGTGGTCTATGTTATCTCCGTCGATCTCGTATGGTTCATCCCAAAAGCGGTCAGGTCCTGGAATGTCTTGGTTGGGACCGCTGAATTCGTTTCCAACTCCCGGATATCGCTCTGTAAAGTTGTCCCAGTAGTTGCCTCCAATTGTGTAGGTTTCATTCCAAGCATTAGGGTTGCCTGACTCGATGTAGGTATGGTTCACGTTGTTAACAAACCAGTTATGGTAAAATTTGTTGTCTGTGGAATAAACAAGTCTGACACCGTTGTCGTTGTTTGTTATGTTGTTTTCAAAAATGTAGTTGTTAAAAGAGCCCTCAATCCAGATACCATTAGTATTGTTTGTTATGTTGTTTGCACGAAAAGTGTTTTCCCAAGCCGAGCCGAGATTTATGCCATTAGTGTTACTTGCTATAAGGTTTCCAGAAATAGTGCAGTTCATGACCTCACCAAACCAGACACCATCGTTATTGTTTGTTATGTTGTTACTAGAAATAGTTATGTATTCAGTGCTAACGAGACCGATGCCAACTCCAAAACCTACGATGTTAACATTTTGTATTGTTACGTTGTCGTCTTCGTAGGGATCAACATATTCTACAGTGATTCCAGTCCATTGTCCAGTTCCAGTGCCATTAAGTGTGTATCCATCTCCATCAATTGTTATATTTCTTCTTTGAACAACAATTGAGTTATTAATGTTGTCTGTAAAGGTATACGTGATGTTGTTGGCGCTATAAATGGGGGTTGTTGATGGGTCGACATTTCCATCAGCTCTAATGTAAATGGGTTCGATTGCTTCAACCTTCCGAATTCTGAATGCTGTGGCAAACATAACTATGAGGACAATTACTAAAATCGCTGTAAACACTAATTTTCTGCTCATACCACATCGCTCATTATGGATACCGCCTCAGTTTTTATGTTTTATGGAAGAATCTTCGATTAAACTTTAAGCGACCTTCAGCCCTTAAAAGATGTTCTGGTAATCCTTATATGTGTAAGTGCAGAGACTATTTCTCTCTTTAAGAGGTAATCCACATGGTAGATTTTAGCTTCACAGAAGAACAAGAGCTTTTCCGCAATGCGTTGCAGGAATGGTGTGAAAAAAATCTTCCTTTAGAAAAAGTTCGAGAAATGGATACTAAAGGCGAGATTCCACAATCACTAGTAAGAAGCATGGCTGACCTTGGCTTGCTGATTATGACTGCTCCAGAGGAGCATGGTGGAACTGGCGCCGACTGGGTAACGGCTTGTATTGCAGCTGAAGAGCTGGGCTATGCAGACCTCAGCATCGCCGTTCCTGTGCTTTGGCTCGTAGAGTCATCTTGGGGATACGTTGTAGACAAATACTGCAGTAAACAGGTCAGAGAAGACGTCATAAGGAAAGCCATCAAAGGAGACGCCTTCATCGGAATAGGTTCCACAGAAGCAAGCGGCGGATCAGACGTTGCAGGGTTCAGATCCACAGCTAAGAAAAAAGGAGACAAATGGATCATCAACGGCGAAAAAACATATATAAGCGGCACTGAAGAGGCTAAGAGATGGGGTGGAGGCTTTTTTGTCAATGCAAGAACTTCGCCTGCACCGCCAGGAGCATCCCATCGTGGTATGACTGGGTTCTACTTACCCATGAATGCACCTGGAGTTGAGATTAACAAGCGCTTTGATGACATGGGAAGGATGGCTATTTCAACGGGTGGCTTTGTGATGAAAGACGTGTGGTTGCCAGAACATCATTTAATTGGCGAGGTGGATAAGGGCTTTTACCTGACCATGGAGGGATTTGACGCTGCCCGTATCTTAATAGGTGCAGTGTGCCTAGGTGCTGCGAAACGTGTGTTAGAGTTAGGAATGGAGTATATCAAGGAACGTAGAGCCTTTGGGCGACCAATTGGCAAGTTTGAAGGCATACAATTCGAGTTGGCAGACGACTGGGCAGAACTAGAAGCCTTGCTGTCACTTGTTTATAGAACTGCTTGGATGATGGATAAACGATACCAAGAAAAACGGTTCACGCCTCTTGAGGTTGCACAAATGATTTCAGCCTGCAAACTTAAAGCCCCACATTTTGCTTTTGATGTTTGCAAACACGTCATGTTATGGTTTGGCGCATACGGATACACAAAGGAGTGCCCCGTAGAAATGGGATTAAGAGGCATCATGTCCTACTGCATCGGCGCAGAAGGAGCAACAAACATCCAACGAGTAGTCATCGCAAGAGAGCTGCTGGGAAAGGAATACATAGCATACAAGTAGCAAACAATTATATATTCTTCAATTCTTTCTTCAACGCTTCAACAATCGCTGGCACTATCTCATACAAATCTCCGACAATAACATAGTCAGCAACTTCAAAGATAGCCGCTTCAGGATCCTTGTTAAGAGCCACAACTATCTGCGAATCCCGCATCCCTGCTACATGCTGAATCATGCCACTGATGCCACAACCAATGTAAAGCGTTGGCTTAATCTTCTTTCCAGACAAGCCTACCCATCCCGTGAACCACTTTCGATCTTCAGCTAATGGCCTCGTATTGCTAACTTGGCCCCCTAGAAGCTGAGCAAGTTCTTCAAGCGATTTAAAGTCTTCCTTCTTTTCAATTCCTCTACCGCCGCAGACAACTATCCGTGCCTCTTCAATTTTCACGTCAGCAACTTCCAGCCTATTGACTCCTACAACTTCTAGTTTTGGCTCTCCCACTTCAACCTCTACCTTCATTATCTTACCACTTCTTTCTTTTGGCTCCAGCTTTTCGAATGTTCTAAGCGGCACTGTTGCTATTTGCGGTTTTTTACGATAAGTGGCTGTGACCACAGCGTTACCGCTGTACACGATTCTTTTGGTTATTAGCTGTCCTTCCTTGTTGATGGTTAGTTGACTGCAGTCGGGAGTGCACCCGGTTTCAAGCCTTGCGGCAAGACGGGAAGCCAACTCTTTTCCATTCTTTGTAGATCCAATTAGAATAATTTCGGGTTTGTTGTCGGTAATGAGACTTGTCAAAGCTTTCAAATAAGTATCGATTTGAAAATTTTTTAGACAGGAGTTGTCAACTACAAAAACTTTGTCAGAACCATGCCTGATAATATCATCCGCTTTGCTCTCTACCCCACTTCCAATCAATACCGCAGCAAGCTCCGTTTTGCAATTAGCTGCAAGGGGACTCCCGCCCGCCAACAGTTCCAGCATCAAATCATAATTCTCAGAGAAAACCCAAACGCCCTTATGTTCACTCATTGCCTTTACCTCCCAACCACACCATCCTGAATAAGCTTCTTAACAAGTTTCTCTGCAATCTCAGCCGGATTTTCTCCCTCAATCACAACTTTTTTTCGTTCCACCTTAGGTGCCGAAACATCCACTATCTTGACACCAGAACCTGTTTCTCCAACTTTTTCCGGTAGAACACCGATGTCTGCCAGTCTCCAAGTTACTATTTCTTTCTTAGAAGCTTTCATTATAGCCATGAGCGAGGGAATCCGCGGCTCATTTATCTCCTTGGTCACTGTCACTATCGCAGGTGTTTTAGTTTTCACAGTCTCATAACGATCTTCAAGAACTTTCTCTACGGTTACAATGTTGTCTTCAAAACTGATCTTTCGAGCATACGTAATAACAGGGATTTTTAGAAGTTCAGCAAGACGAGGTCCGACTTGCGCTGAAAAACCATCAATAGATGCTTCGCCGCAGAGAATAAGGTCAAACTGGCCGGTTTTCTTTACTGCCTCAGCTAGGACGGTTGAGGTTGCTAATGTGTCAGAATTTTGCAAAGCCTCGTCGATGATTAAATATCCTTTGTCCGCGCCCATTGCCAAGGCCTCACGAATCGATGTTTTAGCATCTTCCACGCTTGCGGTAACCGTTATAACCTCGCCGCCAAGCTTTTCTTTGAGACGAACAGCTTCCTCTAACGCGTTTTTGTCAAAATCGCTAATTTTCCGCGACACGCCATCTGTGATTAATCGACGTGTGGACGGATCTGCTTTCAGTTGACTAACGTCTATGGCTTGCTTGAGGCAAACTATAATTCTAGGCAAAGTTTCTTCAACCCTTGTGAGAATTTACCTATGAACAGAAGAATCCAAATTAAGCATTTTGGTGTATTTATCTAGCTTAAATCTTTTTTAGACATATGTCGATTTTGGAAATAAGTGCTTTATTAATATATGCGATACCTTATGTTTTAGGCGAGGCTTTTGAAAAAACTAAAAGAAAAGCAACCTGTCGACTTGCTTGCTCTTCCGCAAAAAGAAAGAGTCCACCTTTGCAAAGAAATCCGTAATATTCTTCAGCAAAGGGTCATAGAAGAAAGGAATTTGCAACACAAAACCGATACAGAAACACAGCAACCGTATAGAAGTAGGAGAATCCCCGTACAAACCTCGGAGTCTTACTTTACAAAGATAAAAACTCAAATCTCTAATCGTATAGCATAACCACAAGCTAACAATATTTTCGAGTCTTCAGTATTTTTTGAAGTTTACAGTAGAGCAAAGGCAACTATAAGCGGAGCAAATACTGATGCAACAAGCGACATAACCGTAATCATAGTATTCAACGACGGTCCCGCCGTGTCTTTGAATGGATCGCCAACAGTGTCTCCTATGACCGCGGCTTTGTGAGCATCTGAACCTTTACCGCCAAGTTCTCCTGCTTCAATGTACTTTTTAGCGTTGTCCCATAAACCACCAGAGTTAGCCATAAGTAAAGCAAAGATCAAACCCGAAAATATAGTGCCACCCAAGTAACCACCCAAGGCTTCAATACCACCTACAAAACCCACTATCAAAGTTACAGCAATTGAGATTATGCTCGCCGGCATCAACTCCTTCAATGCTCCTTTTGCCGCAATGTCTACACATTTCGCGTAGTCGGGTTTTACTCCTTCTTTTCCTTCTTTCAAACCTGGAATTTCTCTGAATTGTCTTCGAATCTCTTCTATCATTCTGAAAGCATTCTTTCCGACACTAAGCATCACCATAGCCGAGAAGAGCGCGGGCATAGCTATACCGATTAGAGCACCAGTTAGGACGAGAGGGTTCATTAAGTTAAAGCTGATGATTCTTCCAGTTTCAGTTTGAATTATCTCTTGATAAGCAGCAAGCAATGCCAGTACTGTTAGCCCTGCGGCGCCTATCGCGAATCCTTTTGTTATAGCTTTTGCGGTGTTGCCTGCAGCGTCAAGGCGGTCTGCAATATCAATTACTTCTTCTTCCATTCCTGCCTGTTCTGCAATTCCTTTAGAGTTGTCCACTATTGGGCCGTAAGCGTCTCCGGCTACTATCATGCCTACTATTGATAGCATCCCAACGGCGCTCATTCCAACTCCATAAACACCGAACCCTGCGCCTAAACTGAGTTCGCAGATGAAATATGCCACTGCAGATGCAATGCCTATGCCGATTAGGGGCGGGAACATGCTGATTAAACCGTAAGAGAAGCCTGTAATGATGTTAATTGCTGCACCCGTCTGGGAAGCTTCGGCAGTTCTCTTTGCGGGTAATCGGTCTATGGATGTGAAGTAGTCAGTGGTTATACCGATTACGATACCTGCAATTACTCCCACTGTGAGAGCGCCCCAAATTTCCACAGGATACTCTAAATAGTAGGTGACCAGAAACGTGAAAGCAATCAGGATTGAGCAAGTGAAGTATGTTCCCCAGTTGAGAGCTTTCCCTGGGTTTCCCTTTTTGCCTACTCTGACAGCAGCCACTCCAATTATAGAAGCAATGATTCCTAACCCTGCAAATATAAGGGGCAGGTTTACGTAAGGATTGTCTAGTGGAGCGACTTGTCGAAGCCCTTCGCCCAAAATCATTACCGCTACTATACTGGCAACATAAGAGTCAAATAGGTCGGCACCCATTCCAGCCACATCACCCACATTATCACCCACGTTGTCTGCGATTACAGCAGGGTTTCGAGGATCATCTTCTGGAATACTCATTTCAACTTTTCCGACCAAATCAGCACCTACGTCTGCTGTCTTTGTGTAGATGCCGCCTCCCGCTTTGGCGAACAGTGCCATGGCGCTGGCTCCAAAGCTGAAGCCCAATACAAGTTCAGGTCTGCCTGTGAGAAAGTAAACAACTGATACTCCCAGTAAAGCTAAACCCACAACGGAAAGTCCCATAACAGCACCGCCTCGAAAGGCTATTGGAAAAGCTTTATTCAATCCTTCTCGGGCTGCATAAGCAGTTTTCACGTTGGCTTTTAAGGCAACTTCCATGCCGAGAAAACCTGCAATGGCTGAGCAAATTGATCCGAAAATGTAAGCAGGTCCTATTTCAACTCCCATACCCATATAAGTGCCTAAAGTAACCATCAAGATTGCTGCCATGATGACGACGAAGATGGCTAACGTTGTGTATTCTCTTTTTAGAAAGGCTCTTGCACCTTCTTTAATTGCTCCAGAAATTTCTTGCATTTTTGGTGTTCCGCTACTTTTGCTGTTTACGTAGAAGTAGAGGTACACAGAGAAAATGACAGCAGCCACAGCTGCTAAGGGCGCGATTAAAACCCAGTTCATTACTTTATTCTCCTTTTTCAATAGTTCCATGACTTAACATTACCATACTTTTAACAGTTTCGAAAAGTTTTATATTCTACGTCTTAATCACCTAACGCCTTCACTATGATTTGAGGTATCTGCATTGAATGAAAAACTTGCAAATCCAGCGCCTCTTGGACTTTTGGGTTTCGGAATGACGACAGTACTCTTGAATCTTCACAACGCTGGCTTCTACCCTTTGGACAGCATGATTCTAGCTATGGGCCTCGCATATGGCGGATTGGCTCAAATAATTGCAGGTGTTCTGGAGTATTGTAAGGGCAACACGTTTGGAACAACCGCTTTCTGTTCTTATGGCTTGTTCTGGTGGTCGCTGGTAGCGTTGATTCTCATGCCAAACGTTTCCTTTATTGACGTCCAAAGTTTCTCAACAACATCGATGGCGGCGTACTTTTTTATGTGGGGGCTCTTCACAGCAGTCATGTTCTTCGGCACATTAAAAGCAAATCGTGCTTTGCAGTTTGTATTCCTAAGCTTGGCTATACTGTTTTTCTTACTGACAGCTCGAGACTTAACAGGCAACACAGACATAGGTACTATAGCGGGATATGAAGGGATAATCTGCGGCTTAAGCGCGGTCTACCTAGCCCTAGCAGAAGTGCTGAACGAAGTTCACGGAAAAACCGTTCTACCTATAGGCTCAATGAGCAAGTAAGCAGAGGAAAATTACCCCCTCTTTAAGAGGCAAATAATCAAATTTTCAAACTATTATACGTTTCCATAACTGATTCAATTAACTCTGACGCCAGAAAAAGGAAAAGATTTTATTTTGGATGTTTTTCTTTCATAAGGCTCTAAAAACAGAGTTGCAAAGCTATGTCAAAACAAGTTAAATGGATTAAAGAAGATCCGAAGAATAAATTTGTGTTCTGGCCAACTGAGGAAATGAAGAAGAAGGCGTGGGTAAGCGACGAATCAATCTATGCAAAGGCGGCTAAAAATCCTGCGGCTTTTTGGGCTGCAAGAGCAAAAGAAGGATTAGAATGGTTCCAACCATGGACAGAAACATACCAGTGGAATCCGCCATATTACAAATGGTTTACCAACGGCAAAATCAACGCCTCCTACAACGCCCTTGACCGCCATGTCAAAACATGGCGAAAAAACAAAGCGGCAATTATCTGGGAGCCAGAGCCAGTTAATGAGCATAGTAGAGTTCTCACCTATAATGATCTTTATCGTGAAGTCAACAAATTTGCCAACGTGCTAAAAAGTTTAGGTGTGAAGAAGGGTGACCGTGTAGGCATTTACCTACCCATGATTCCAGAAGTACAAATCGCCATGCTTGCTTGTACCCGTATAGGCGCAATCCACAGTGTCGTCTTTTCTGCTTTTAGCGGTGAATCACTTGGAAGTAGGATGAAGGACGCAGAAGCGAAGGTTTTGATTACTGCGGACGGTTACTACCGAAGGGGTGAGGTTGTCGATCTTAAAGCTAACGCAGACATTGGCGTCAAAGACACCAAAATCGAGCATGTTGTTGTCGTTGAACGTGCAGGGAATGAAATAAACATGAATGAAGGTAGGGACCTTTGGTGGCACGAACTGATGGCAAAGGCTTCGCTTCAGTGTGAACCCGAACCTATGGACAGCGAGGACATGATTTTCATCCTTTACACAAGTGGTACCACTGGAAAACCAAAAGGTATAGTTCACCATACTGGTGGCTATTTAACCGTCGCTCTTTGGACCTCCAAGTGGGACTTCGACCTCCATGACGACGATATATTTTGGTGCACTGCCGACATAGGCTGGATAACAGGGCATACCTACGCCTGTTATGGACCACTGCTTAACGGCGCAACCATCTTAGTCTATGAAGGCGCTCTAAATTTTCCAGAAGTTGACAGATGGTGGGAAATAGTGGAAAAATACGGCGTCACAATCTTTTACACTGCACCAACAGCCATACGAATGATACTGAGATGGGGAGAAGAGTGGCCTAAAAAACACGATCTCAGCAGTCTACGCCTCCTTGGCACTGTTGGCGAACCAATCAACCAAGACGCGTGGATGTGGTATTTCAATCAGATAGGTGGCGGAAGATGCCCTGTTATAGACACGTGGTGGCAAACCGAAACAGGTGCAACCCTCATAAACGCATTACCAGGCATCGGTCCATTCATTCCAACAGTCGCGGGTAGAAGCTTCCCTGGTACAACTCACACAATCCTAGACGAAGCGGGACAACCAGTTAAAATTGGCGAAGGTGGATACCTTGTCCAGAAAAGTCCATTTGCACCCGGCATGCTACGAGGAGTCTACAAAGACCCAGAACGATACAAAGCGCAGTACTGGAGTGTTTACGGCGATAAAACATACTACACAAGCGACGGGGCAATATGGTGGGACAAGCTAGGCAACATACGCTTGACTGGCAGAGTGGACGACGTGATGAAGGTTGCTGGTCATAGGCTCTCAACCGCGGAAGTGGAAAACGCGTTGACACAGCATGCCTCAGTTGCGGAATGTGCAGTAGTAGCTGCGCCTCATGAAGTAAAAGGTGAAGTTCCAGTTGCCTTTGTCGTACTAAAAGGTGGAATAACTCCTTCTTCAGCACTTGAAAGTGAACTCATGCAACAAGTAGTCAGAGTCATAGGTCCAACAGCGAAACCTGCAAAAATAGTGTTGACAGACGCGTTGCCTAAGACTAGAAGTGGAAAAATCATGCGGAGGATTCTGAAAGCCTTAGTGAAGGGCGAAACCGTTGGCGACGTAACAACTTTAATGAACCCAGAGACAGTTGAAGACCTAAAACAAAAAATCGGATATGCCGCTTGACGCATGTTATTTCACATCTTGTTAACAACAGAATGCGATTTGCAGTGCAAGTATTGCTATGGTAAATCCTGCGACGACATCGACTCAGACTTTAACTTCAACATAGACTATTCTTTGCCCCAAAAAATAGATTATAACATTGGTTTGTTGGCAGCTTTTTGCAAGAAAGATCCAAACTGTGTCATAAGTTTTTACGGAGGCGAACCAATGCTATGTCTCGAAGAAATAAAAGAAATCATGGATAACGTAAAGACAGAATATTTTCTAATTCAAACGAATGGTTTGCATCTAGATAAACTTGAGCCAGAGTATGCTAATCGGCTTCACACAATCTTGGTGTCAATTGACGGTGACCAAACGTTAACCGACTATTATCGAGGAACCGGAGTATATCAAAAAATTGTTGACAACCTTAGAATCATTAGACATAATGGCTTTCAGGGAGAAATAATCGCCCGCATGACGGTGATGGAGGAAACAGACATAGTTAAAGAAGTGAAGTGGCTCCTACACAACAAAGACTTCAACTTCTCCTCAATTCATTGGCAGTTAGACGCAGGATTTTGGAAAAATGATTTTGCCAAAAGACCGTTTGAGAAATGGGTAAACGAAAGCTACAACCCGAGAATTCAACATCTTGTGCGGTTCTGGGTTGACCAAATGGAGAAAACCGGAAGAGTACTTCGACTGTATCCCTTCGTAGGATTGATGCAATCACTACTAGATGGCGAAAAAAGCCTTCTGCGATGTGGTTCTGGATGGATTAGCTTTAGCATCTTAACTAACGGAACAATTGTCCTTTGCCCAACCATGAGCGGAATGAAAGACTTTTATCTAGGACACATCTGCACCACAAATCCCATAGAATTGAAAAAGGTTTTTGTTTCTAAACCATGCACCGAATGTGAAATTCTAGGCGAATGTGGTGGACGCTGCTTGTACGCAAACATCACTAAACGTTGGAATGACGAGGCTTACGCCATAGTTTGCAACACCGTTAAAAATCTTGTCAACTCGCTTAAACTAGAAGTGCCTAAAGTTAAACAATTGATTACACAAAAAAAGGTGAAGCCTACTGATTTCAGCTACATGAAATATAACGGATGCGAAATCATACCTTAGCTTTTTATTGCATCCATTATGTTTACTTCCTTTTTCGGAAGTATATCAATCCTTCTTTTTGAAGGACATAGTCAAACCCTGCTTCTAAGAGTTCAGTAATCTCTTCTTTCGTGCTTGCCACTCTAACGTGGAATTTGTCCGCATCCCTGATCTGATACATTGCATGTTCGATGTGTATGTAGACCTGAGTTGACTGTATATTCCTATGTCCGAGGAATTCTTTAACCCAGAACGGGTCTTTCGTTTTGTGGTATTCCTCTGGTCCTCTCCAATGTCTCAGCGTGTGGAAGTGGATTTGAAGAAGTCTCTGGTTACCGAGTTTTCTCGCTATGCGCCTACGTTGAATGAAGAAGTTTGAGAAAGAGTTATTTCTTGATTGGTTATCCCAATTTAAACATCTCTCATGTAACACACAACTCCTAGAATATATTTCCCCTTACAACAGTAAATCATTTGAGAAACTATCTTCAGAAACGAGAGTTGAAGTTCGTAGGCTAATGAAGCTTTATTCTGAATTCTTTAAGATAATGACGAAATTTGATACAGTTGTGATAGATTGGTTATGCGCAAATGCAAATTAGAGCCATAACCCTTCATAACACGATTTGCACGCGCGCTATTTCCTTGGCAATAACTCGCTCAGATCATAAGTTGCTACGCATAAAACGCTATCACCACCACCATAGTACACAAGAACTTGATCATCTATCAAGACATTTCCACAGCTGAAAACTACATTGGACACTTTGCCAAATCTCTCATATCTCTCAACAGGCGCTAGTATTGGCTCTTCGGAACGATAGAGAACCATTCCAGGATCATCCTTATCCAGCAATGCAGTGCCGAGAGAATAGATTTTGTCAAAGTTCACACCATGATATATGAAAAGCCAGCCCTCCCCAAGTTCAATAGGTGGGCCAGCCGCACCAACCTTCCAACAATCCCAACTCTTTAGCCTCGGCGCCATTACCAACTTTATGTCATACCATCGATGGAGATCATCAGACTGGGCCTGACAGATGTCTGGTTCAAGACGGTGGAACATTACATACTTTCCATCTACTTTTCTGGGGAAAATAATGGCGTCCTTGTTGCGGATGCCAGGAAAAGGCAGCAGTCTGCTGCCCCATTTCCATTCCTTGCAAAGAAAATTGTCGACTTCAATTGAAGTCAGCGAGACTTGATACAAGAGTCGGTGATCTTGCTCCTGCAATGCAGTATAAGCCATGATCAACCTTCCGTCAAAACCAGTGAGGCGAGGGTCTTCACACCCTCTTCTCTCTGCAGCATTCGCTGGTTCAAAAACAGGAAATGGCAAACGTTCGTCAATATGATAACCATCCGCTGACTTTGCATAGCCGAGACGAGACACACCATCATCACCCATCGCACGGTATATAACGTGAACAAAGCCGTTCATACAAACAGCAGCAGCATTAAAAACTCTTCTTGATTCCCAAGAATTGCCACCTATTGGTTCAAGAATCGGGTTGCCTTGAAAACGGTGCATGTCGCTAGTTTCCCGCCATTATTAAGAAGATTTTCCGAAAATCTCGTCCAAGAAACCCCTAACAGCAAACAAACCTACTAATCTTCCTTTCTGGTCCACAACTGGCAGATGTCTGACTCCACGTTCAACTATGAGTCTTCTTGCTTCTTCAAGTGAAGCATCTTCCCTAATGGTCACGACATTCCTAGTCATGACCTCCTTCAGTGGAGTTGCTGAAGGAATCTTTTGAGCAGTGACTCGGATAGCATCACGCTCAGTAAAAATCCCTACACACTTTTTCTCATCATCAAGTATGACCACGGACCCTATGTGTTTCTTGTGTAGAATTTCAATTGCCTCCTGTAGGGCTATCCCTTCCCTTGCTGTTATCACCTGTTTAACCATCACATGTCGAATTCTCAACACTTAAACCACATACTCATTTAGCTATAATCACAAGTTCTGTACGAAAACCAAATATATAGCATTTGGCGCGTGGAATTGCGGGCGCACTTGAAGCTGGTCACTTCTTCGTGACAGAACCTCTTAAAATGGGTGCGGAAACTATCCCTTATGTGATAGAACACGCCTTGGGGAATTATCAAATTAACTCTAGTTCTAAGCGAGCTAGAAGATAGGACACGGTAGCTTCGGCGCCTTGGTTAAGGTTCAATCCTTTAGGTGTTAACCCATCATGACAACTACCAGTCTCTGAATTGTAAACGGTCACATGCTGCAAGTTTCTTCCCAGAAACCAGTTGAAGATCGTATAAGCTGTTCTCCGATACTTTTCATCTCCAGTTGCGCGGAAGGCTGCAGTCGTTGCTTCCACCATACAAGATGCTTCGACAGATTGCTGGTCATATGTTGCCCTTTTCTCTCCTCTTTTGTACCATCCCTTATTGCCGATTGGTACAAATACATCATCAGTCATTTGAACTTCGAGAAGGAAGTCCAAAGCCATTTTGGCTGTCTGAAGGTACCTCTCGTCATGTGTACTTTCATAAGCTTCAAAAAGAGCCTGTGGCAAACGCCCATTCACATACGTAAGATAAGGTTCGAACCAGCGCCAATCACTAGAACAATGATCGTTGAAGTTGTCAAGAAGGTGATCAGCCAGATTCATTGTGGTCGTAATAGGGTTCTGATCTTCAGGGTAGGCTTTCTTATAGTGACCAAGTCCAATGATTGAAAAGGCTATAGATCTGAGAGCTCTAAAGCTTGGAACACGTGAAGACCCTCTGTCAAAGATTTCCTTCGAGAGCATTTTTTTCTCTGTTGGCAAATTGGAATTCATTACGTAACCGCACGCCCAAAGCGCACGTCCCATGCAATCCTCTGAACCTACGTCATCAGCAAACTGCCGATTGTAGCTAAGCAGATTATGCCAAGTGCCGTTGGGCTCTTGCATATGTAACAAGAAGCCCAAACAGACATCTA
>SMTZ1_10004338_pt1 | contig 19195 bp, 23 predicted proteins | sample DeeMarSWOR136_30_FD_25667 | JGI IMG/M metagenome (IMG submission 25667)
AGGACTTCAGCGCCTTTTCCCAGTGCGATAAGGGGGGTGTAGGATTCGAGTTCCTTCTGGATAGCCGGGTCGGTCAGGTCGATTGTCTTTTTGCGTTCGGCGGACATATAGCCGGCCTGGCAGAGTTTGGTAATCTCAAGGCCGTAATCCCAGTTCAAGAATGCATCTTTGCCGGCCAGGAAGGCATCGCGCATATCGTCAAGCTCATCGACATAGCCGTAAAGGTCCAGCTCGTTGGGCTGAACGGCAAGCAGGCCGCGGGAAGCGGTCGCCTTTTCCAATGCCGCCTCGGCATCGGCGACAGCTTCGGCCGCCGCATCGCTGATAAAGACCTCCAGCGGCGAACGAAGCGAGTTGACCTCGAATGTATAACCCGGCCCAAGCCCTTCCATCATCAGGCGAAGGCCCTGCTTGTCGTACATCCAGGAATTGGTGAACTGCGCTTTGACTAATTGGTCGGTCTCAGGATTGCGGAACGTAATCATACCGGTACAGAAATCCTCAGCGGGCACCTTCGCGTAATCCACACCCATCCGGTCGAGAAGCTCCTTTCGGTATTTAGGCCGGCCCCATTTGAGAAGGGCGGTCTCGGCGTTGATGGAAACCGGCTCGAGGAAATCAACCGGCCTGCCGACCGGCGTCAGCACAAACCACGATACCGCAATACTGTGGCATCCCATATCGGAAAGCACGCCGCCTCCCTGCTGCGTCGGGTCCCAGAACCACGGCTCGTGCGGGCCGGCGTGTTCTTCTGCGCTTCTCGCAAGGGCGATTGGGCCCATGCTCTTCTGCGCCGGCGCAAGCTGCGCCAGCGCCTTTCTTATAGGTTTCATATGGATTTGGTTCTCGAAGTAAGCCGTGGGCAGTTTCGCTTCTTTTGCCAGGGCTATAAGCTTTTTGCCCTCCGCCAATGTACGCGCAAGCGGCTTTTCACAAATAATACCTTTTAGCTCGGCACCGGCCTTGACTGCGGCTACAATCTGCTCTACCAGCTCGATCCGCGCAAAGTTCGGCGCAAAAACGGCCACCACATCGCAGTTTTTACACAGCTCGGCCACGTTTGGATAGACCTTGCACTCGCCAAGTGCGTTTTCTTTTGCAAATTCAGCCAATTTATCCGCCCACTTGAGCGCATAAACACCCACAAGCTCAAGCCCCCGCACCTGTTTCATTGCCGTAGCCTGAAAATTGCCGATGAAACCTGCCCCGATAGAACCAAGTTTAAGTGTTTCCATGGTAAATTACTCCCTTGTTCAAAAAAACCGGTTTATATATTCAAAAATGCTGCGGTCAAATTACTTTTTGCACGGTAGCTATTCAAGAATAATCCGGCGCTTTATAAATTTTTTTCAAATAATTGACGGAATCTTCTCACCGGCCTATAATATTAACTCGATATATGATTTTGTAACCGGTCACGCCAAGGAAGGCCACAATATTATATACTTTAAATATACGGAACCGGTTACTTCGTAATTCCGAAAAGCAATAATTACCGAGGAACACTTTCAGGTATCAATATGAAGCTGGAGATGAAAGGACAGATGCGGATGGAGCAAAGGATGAAGCTCGCTCCGCACATGATTCAATCAATGGAGATTCTTCAGCTTCCGATCCTTGCCCTTCAGGAAAGGATAGAGCAGGAGCTCAATTCCAATCCCGTGCTGGAACTGGCCGAGCCCGCAATTCCCGAAACCCCGCCGGTTGAAACGGAGCAGCCTCCGGATGATATAAGTGTGGACGAAAGGGACCTGGTCGTTGACACCGACAATAACAAGGTTAAAGACTTCCAGCGGCTTGACAATCTCGGCGAAGGCTTTCAGGACTATATGGGACAGGCAGGGACATTTCATAAGCGCATCCCGGCCGACGAGCCCGACCCGAAACTACAGGCGATAAAAAATACCGAGGCGCCTCCACTTTCGCTGCACGACCATCTCGAAGAACAGTGGCGGCTGGTCGAAGCCGAAAAGCCCGTCAAGAAAGCCGGCAGCCTGATTATCGATTACATCGACGACAGGGGATACCTGACCATAAGACCGGAGCTGTTGTACAACAAGGACAAGCACGATTTCACGTTCGAGGATTTGAAAAAGGCCCTGGAGCTTGTGCAAAAACTGGAGCCCACAGGCGTCGGCGCACGCGACCTCAAGGAATGTCTGCTCATCCAGATGGAACAGAGCAGTGAGGACATGAGCTTCGAGTCTAAACTGATTGCCGAGCACATGGACGAGCTTCTTGAAAACCGCCTGCCCGAAATTGCAAAGAAGATGAAGTGCAGCGTTGACGCAATCAACCGCGCCGTCAAGCGCCTGAGCAAGCTTGACACCTCGCCCGGCCTTCAAGTTGGAAGAAGCCGCAATCACGCTGTCACCGCAGATGTCATTGTCGAAGACGCGGAGGATTCCGATGGCTTCACCGTTCGATTAGCCGACTCCGACCTGCCAAACCTCAAAGTAAACAAATACTATTCGAAAATGGTAAAAGATGTCAAGGTCCCGGAAAAAACGAAAAAGTTTCTGCAAAACAACATCCGTTCCGCCCACTGGATTATCGATGCAATCGAGCAGCGAAAGAACACTCTTCTGAAAGTGACCCGCGCCGTCGTCAAATTCCAGAGAGACTTTTTCGAAAAGGGCCAGCTTCATCTTCGGCCGCTGCCCATGTCAAAGGTCGCTGACGATGTCGGCGTGCATCTGGCCACCGTTTCAAGGGCTGTCGCCGGAAAATACGTCCAGTGCTACTGGGGTGTACTGCCATTGAGAAAATTTTTCAGCGGCGGTACCGAAGATGCAAACGGCGAAGCGCACAGTTGGGAAGCAATAAGGGCCAAATTGCAGCAGATTATCGATGCCGAAGACAAAACAAAACCCTTAAGCGACGACAAGATACGCATGAAACTGGCCGAAGCCGGCATAAACAATCTTGCCAGAAGAACCGTCGCAAAATACCGAAAACTCCTCAATATCCCCACCGCAAGATTCAGAAAAAAGTATTAATCCCGCTCCCCTTTTTTCGAATTGCAATGCACCATTCCTTGCTCATCACTCATTCAGGTGCCAGCGCCTTCATATTCTCCCAGTACTTTTGAAACTGCTGCCGGCCTGTCCTTGTTACCCGGTATGATGTGTGCGGAATCTTGCCGTGAAATTGTTTTTTAACCTCGATAAGACCTGTCGACTCCAACTTATTGATATGCGTCGCAAGGTTGCCCTTTGTTACGCCAAGAGTGGTAAGCAGAAAATTAAAATCCACCTCTTTTGCCGAGGTCAGAATCTTCAAAATCGCCAGCCTCACCGGTTCGTGCACAACCCGATTGATGCTGTTATGAATCTGGTTGACTTTTTTCCTGCTCACCGAACGGCTCCATTTGTTTAATCCTGCGTAAAATTCTGCGGTTATATATATGAACCACCACCATCGCCATTAATCCGGCTGCCGCTATATAAATCATCAAAGCCAAAACATACGAATGTGCTGAAATGCCCGTATCGGCCAGGGGGATATCGGTTAAAGGAACAGGTACTCCCAATGCTGTTGCCGCTGCCTCAATCAGACACAGGCCGCCAAGCACAGTTCCTACAATTTTCTCCTTTTCTTTTCTGCACCCGTAAAGCACAAATACACCGAAAGATATGAGTGACATCGTCAAGCCCCAGCGGTCGGACAAAATTTCACACGCATTCAGGAAAAGCGGGCCTAAAAACGCTGTCCCGTATACCGCCCATGCCCATGCAGGAATCCTTTGCCTCTCAACTTCGATTTTCCCGTCCTTCTTATCATAGAAACGGTTACCGTGTTTCCTCTCAAATCGCCATAGCCAAGCGGTGGAAGTGAATCCCCATATACCGGCTAAAACAACGGGGGCCCACCACCACCAACTTCTTCGACAAGCCAGAACCACACACAACTGCATAGAACCTAATACCAAAATGACATTTACCGCCAACACAGCCACACTCACCCAAAGCCCTATCGCCCGGCTCTGCGTATATCGATCTACCAGCCGTCCCAGCCGGCTCAACTTCTCCACTTGTGCCTTGTGATTTTTAATATCGTCTGGCATCTTCGTCATCTCCCAAAAACCAGTTTTTATTACAAACCTATTATACCATACACAACAGTACTGCGAAATAAAAAATAAAAATTTTCAAAAATAATTTGACCTTCGGGGAACTATATATTACTATATGAGTATATAATCACATAGTCAATTAGTTGGAGTTTTGCTATGTTAACGAAGAAAAAACGGCTTTTATTTGAAAAGCAGGCCGAGATTGCCAAGTCAATATCGCACCCGCTTCGAATCGCAATCGTCGATTTTTTAAAGGACGGCGAGCAGTGCGTCTGCGATATTGCGCAGCACATCGGGTCCGAACGCTCGAATGTCTCGCGGCATCTTTCGGTCATGGTCAGTGTTGGCGTCCTTGAGCATCGCAAAGAAGGGCTCAAAGTTATCTATAAGCTCAAAACACCCTGCATTCTCGACTTTTTCTCATGCATGACCACCTGCCTTAAGCAGCAGGCCGAAGATAACGAAAAACTGCTTGCTGCCCTTTAGTATTGGAATTTTACCGTGAGCTGGAAAACCGAATTGAAAATATTGGCTGCATTAGTCGGCATCTTTCTTGTTGCTTACGCCCTGCCTTTGGGAAATCCGAAAATTCAGGAGGCGATTTACGAGGCATTTCGCCTGCTGCAGTGGTATGCACGTAATCACACATTGGCCTGCGTCGTTCCAGCCCTGTTTATAGCAGGTGCCATCATCACGTTTTTATCAAAGGCCTCAGTCATGCGCTACCTTGGACCAAAATCCAATCCGGTGCTGGCATACGCCGTCGCAGCCGTATCCGGTTGTATCCTGGCGGTATGCTCGTGCAGCGTCCTGCCAATGTTTGCCGGAATTTATCAGCTTGGCGCAGGTCTCGGGCCGGCCTCGGCATTCCTTTATTCGGGACCGGCAATAAACGTGCTCGCCATTTTCCTGAGCGCCCGTGTCCTGGGCTTTTCCATCCATTGGTGCAGGCAGGGTCATAGGTGCTGTGACTTTCGCGGTAGTAATCGGTCTGCTGATGGCCGTTATCTTTCGTAAAACAGAAAAGGCAAAAATAGAAGCCGCAATCCAGATACCCGAACCGGAAAAGCCTCCCCGCCACATCTCCAAAACGGCCCTCTATCTTAGCTGCATGGTCCTGTTTCTGGTCTTCAGCGACTGGTTCAATCCCGGTAATGTCACCGTTAAAACAAACGACGGCCGACAGTTCAACGCCGTCGTCATCCACGAGACAAAGGATAACGTCAGAGTCCAGCTCGAAGAAGACCTCGGCTCGGAAAAAGCCGGTGATAAGATAATGCTGAACAAAACGGACATCGCCGAAATGCAGGAACGTAAGACCTGGGTACTTACCGTCTATCACATGCGATGGTATCTTGCCGGTCTGTGCGGCCTGGCCGTGGTTATCATGGCATGGCGTTGGTTCGAGCGCGATGAAATCCGAGAATGGATGCTCAATACCTGGCAGTTCACCAAGCTGCTTGTCCCTTTACTTTTCGGCGGCGTTTTCGTCGTCGGATTCGTCAGTGTTCTATTACCTGAAAAGCAGGTCGCCAACTGGGTCGGTGACAACAGCCTGCGAAGCAACCTCGTTGCCAGTGTCATCGGAACTTTTTGGTACTTTGCCACGCTTACAGAGATACCCATCACCCAGGCCCTGATGAAGCTCGGCATGCACAACGGCCCCGTTCTGGCGCTGCTGCTGGCAGGCCCCGCGCTGTCGCTGCCCAATATCCTCGTCATCAGAAAAGTAATGGGCAATCTAAAGACAATCGTTTTCATCATGCTCGTAGTCGTCATGTCTGCAATCGTCGGGATGGTCTTCGGCGCGTTTTGGGGATAAATCAAAAATCTCAAGGAATAACTGAAGTGGAACTAAATCTTATCATAGAAAACCGGAAAGGAGCTGGAAATATGGATCGCAGAAATTTCTTAACCAAAGGTCTCGTTGCTACGACCGCGTTTGCTTCGGCTTCATCAGCCAGAGCAGTAGAATCAAAATCAGTAAGAATTGTGGGTGTTTCCTGCAGTCCGAGAAAAGGCAAGACAACGGCCATAGCGGTCAAAGCCGCCCTTGATGCTGCGCAAGGAGTAAATTCGGGAATTAAGACAGAATTGATTGACCTTGGAGACCTGAATATCTCGGGCTATACCGGAGACGCCAAGTCGGCCAAAGACGATTTCGATAAAATCGTTCTTCCAAAGCTGCGCGAACCGTTGCCCGACGGTTTAATCATCGGCTCGCCCGTCTACTTTCGCACCATGAGCGCCTTATGCAAGGCCTTTCTTGAAAGGCTCGTTGTCCTGCGAAAACCAAAACTGCTGCTGGCCGACATACCTGTAGGCGTACTTGCAGTCGGTGCATATCGAAACGGGGGCCAGGAACTGGTCATCGAACAGATTCAGTCCGCGATGCTTTGCCACGAAGTGATGGTTGTGGGCGGCAAACCCGGCGCACATCAGGGGGCCACCCTTTGGAACGCCTATAAAGATGATATCACCAAAGATGAATTCGGAATTGCAACCGCCAGCCAGCTCGGCATACGTGTCGCCGAGGCAGCTCTTAGTCTTACACAAAAATAAGTATATCGAAATCAGGAAATATGGATAACAAAACTGCTCAAAAGACCAAAGGATTAAGCGTCTTCGAGAAATATCTCACTATCTGGGTGATGCTTTGTATTGTTGCCGGGATTGCATTAGGCAAGTTCGCACCGTCGGTGGCAACCTACCTTGACGGGCTTGCAATCTACGTCAACAAGGCGCCGGTTGTCTCCATCCCCATTGCCGTGTGCCTGTTCTTTATGATGTACCCTATCATGGTTAAAATCGATTTCGCTGACGTTCTCAAGGCCGGGAAAAACGCCAGGCCCGTCGGCTTGACACTATTTGTCAACTGGGCGGTCAAGCCCTTTACCATGTATGCAATATCGCTGTTTTTTCTGGGAACTCTTTTTTACACTTTGATCGGCCCTGAGGCAGTCGACATAGTTAAAATGCCGTTCGGTCTGGATCTGCCCGTCGGTGCAGAATATGGCGTGGGAAAAGTCGTCGAAATCAACGGCGCAAAGATGTGGGAGATTCCACTTTGGCGAAGCTACTTTGCAGGCTGCATCCTCCTGGGAATCGCGCCATGCACAGCGATGGTACTGGTCTGGGGATATCTTGCCAAGGGCAACGATGGACATACGCTGGTGATGGTGGCCATCAACTCATTGACGATGCTTTTTCTTTACGGGCCGTTGGGAGGATTTTTGCTGAAGATGGGGAGGCTGCCGATTCCCTGGCAGGCTTTGCTGCTTTCGATATCAATATATGTCGCTTTGCCGTTGGTGGCGGGATATTTCTCACGCAAGCTCATAATCGCGCATAAAGGCGAGCGATGGTTTAAGGAGAAATTCCTCCATATCCTCACGCCCATCACCATCATCGCCTTGCTGATTACATTGGTTTTATTGTTTTCATTCAAAGGCGAGACAATTCTTTCCAATCCATGGACAATTCTCTGGATTGCCATACCGTTGTTTATTCAAACGAATATTATTTTCTGGTTTGGTTACTGGTTGTCGAGGCCCCTAAAGCTCACTTACCATGACGCAGCACCATCGGCAATGATAGGGGCCTCCAACCATTTTGAAGTGGCCATCGCCACAGCCACGATGCTATTCGGTCTGTCCTCCGGCGCCGCTTTGGCAACGGTTGTCGGTGTGCTCATCGAAGTGCCGGTAATGCTCATGCTGGTAAAGATATGTCTTAAGACACAAAACTGGTTTCGAACGCCCGCTCTCGAAGCGGTTGAAACATAGTGAAAGCAGGATGTAAAAAATGAAAAAGTTGCAGATTCTCGGAACCGGATGCCCGAAATGCAAGATGCTGGCGGAATTAACAGAAACGGCGGCTAAGGACCTGGGCATCCAATATGAAATCGAAAAAGTTACGGACATCAGCAAGATTATGAAATTCGGTGTTATGATGACACCTGCCTTGGCCGTGGACGGCTGGGTAAAAATCGTCGGAAAAGTGCCCTCACCGGAGGAAATCAAAAAGATGCTCGAATAATCTCAGATTTACCTTAATCATGGGCAAGATTTGAAAGGTGACAGAAGATGAGTAATACAATAAAAATCATTATCGTGGCGGTATTGGCCCTTGCAATTGTTCTTGTAGTCATTCTAAAGCAAACATCGTCACCAAATGGAGCAGGGCCGGTCAACGTCGGCAACCCTACAAATACAAATAATACTGAAAAGACCAGCAACCCTCCGCCTGCCGGAGCAACTCCACGACTGTTCGACGTCGGCGCCAAAACATGCATACCATGCAAGCTGATGGCTCCGATTCTCGAAGGGCTGAAGAAAGAATACGCCGGAAGACTTCAGGTGGATTTTCTCGATCTTTCGATGAATCCCAATTATGCGGCAGAGTATAAGGTTCGAGTCATTCCAACACAAATATTTTATGATGCATCAGGCAAAGAATTGTTCCGTCACGAAGGCTTTTTTTCCAAAGAAGACATCCTTGCGAAGTTCAAAGAGCTCGGCGTGGAATTGAAAGAAAAATGATACAGCAGCTTTTTACAATGCTGACTCATGCAGTCGAAGGCACACCGGTGATAGCACTCGTAGCGGCATTTGCATGGGGAATGCTCAGTATTATTCTCAGCCCGTGTCACCTTGCGAGTATTCCTTTAATAATCGGCTTCATTAATGAGCAGGGTCGAATTTCGACCAAGCGCGCTTTTGCCACCTCGACACTGTTTGCCGTAGGCATACTGATTACCATCGCAGCCATCGGCACAATCACCGCAGCCGCAGGCCGAATGATGGGCGATGTCGGGAAATACGGCAACTATTTCGTAGCGATAATCTTTTTCGTCGTCGGCCTGCACCTTTTAGGTGTAATTCCCATACCTTGGTCGGGGCCGGGCCAAATCGCAATGAAAAGAAAAGGGCTGCTCGCCGCCTTTATCATCGGCCTTGTCTTCGGCATAGCCTTGGGCCCCTGCACCTTTGCATACATGGCCCCCATGCTGGCTGTAACATTCAGGCTCGCATCAACAAAGCTTGTCTACGGAGTTATTTTATTACTCATGTACGGTCTTGGACATTGTTCAGTCATCGTCCTGGCAGGTACATGTACTGAGCTTGTCCAGCGATATATGAACTGGAACGAAAAATCCAAAGGCACTGTAATAGTCAAGAAAATCTGCGGCGTCCTTGTCTTGATAGCCGGCCTATATCTCATTTACATCACTAACTAAACCAATATTCCCACTTTGCACATTCCTTATTGACATTTCCGGTTTCGCTGCTATAAGTAACAAAAAGTAAATGACTAAGTACGCCTTCGGGAAAAAAAACGCATTTATTCATTTACGCATAAACGAATACGCGAATTGATACAAGAATTTATAATATGGACCCTGCAATTTTTAAAGAATAGGAGGGAAATGCTTTTGTTCTGTACAAATCCACCTAAGCGTTATATAATTCCCGGTTTATGAGAAATTTATTGTCATACAACATAAGAGGTGGCTAAGGAATGAATCAGAACTTCAGAAATATGTTCCGTGAATACGATGTTCGTGGTCGGGTGAATGACGAAGAGCTTAACGAGGATAGTACTTCGCAGATCATAAAAGCGTTTGGGACTTTACTCCGAAAGCTTGACCGGACGAGCAACACCGTTATCATTGGCTACGACAACCGTTCTTATTCTCCGAAATTTTCTGAAGCTGCCAAAGAGGCAATGGTGCAATGCGGATTTCATGTTATCGATGTCGGTCTGAGTTTAAGTCCTGTTGTTTACTTTGCTCAGTACTACTGCGAATCTCCCGCCGCAATTATGATTACAGCCAGTCACAACCCGGATGGTTGGTGTGGATTTAAGCTCGCCCACGGCTTATCGAAGACGCTGGGGCCCCAGGAAATCAAAGAACTTTATTCCTTCGTGGAAAGTGAAGAATTCGTGGAAACGAGCGGAGGTAGTGTCGAACAAGTTGACGTTCGTGACGCTTATATCGATAGTGTGGTGAGCCGGATAAATATGGACGCCTCCGGTGCTCCTCGTGTTGTCATCGAAGCCGGAAACGGTGGAGCAGGAGTCTTTGCCTGGGAAGTTTTCCACAGGCTTGGATGTCCCACTTTCCAACTGTATTGCGACCCTGATATGAGTTATCCGCATTACTTTCCAAATCCTTCGGACCTCCAAGCAAGGAAGCGTCTAAGTGAGATGGTGACACATACATACATCCATGCTGACGTCGGGATCGGTTTCGACGGTGACGGAGACCGAATCGGAATTATTGACCAAAATGGGGAAAATCTTTGGAGCGACAGGCTCCTTATGATTCTGGCGAAACAGTTGCTTGAGAAAAAGCGGGGAGCGAAAATCGTTTTTGACGTAAAATGCAGCCAGGCCCTTCCCGAAGTTATTACCAAGAACGGTGGTGAACCGATCATGTGGAAGACCGGACACTCTCATATAAAGGCCAAAATGCATGAAACCAACGCCGATTTAGCTGGAGAGCGTAGTGGTCACATTTTCGTGGGTGGAGACGATTATTATGGTTTCGACGATGCTATATTCACTGCCGCCAAACTGGTTGAATACTTGTCTCATGAAAAGAAACCGATCACCGAGATTCTGAGTTCTTTCCCTCAATACGTTACCTCACCCGAAATCAAGGCCCATTGTCCGGATGAGACTAAGTACGATGTTGTCGATCAGTTGATTGCCGACTTTAAAAGGGAGTACGGCTCGCGTGTGAACGACATTAACGGGGCAAGAGTGCTCTTTGACAATGGATGGGGCCTGGTTCGCGCTTCCTCGAACTTGCCGGAGTTGGTTCTCATCTTTGAAGGCAAAACAGAAGAGGACATGATAAAAATACGCGACATATTCAAGACCAAACTGGATGCGTACAAGGACATTGACGATCAATGGGAAAATGATATACGCTAATGGGCAACTGGATTGTCATAGCTCATACTAAAGCCCATAGTTTGCGGTGAATCCAGCAAAGCGATGACTGTTATGATGTGGCAATTGGAACAAGTACATAGTCAGACTGCGTACAATCTGGAGTTGCTTTCAAAGTCAGTTATGAAATCCGCTATAATCAGATTTTTACATAACAAATCAAATAACCACTTTCTTTATGCATTTTCAGGTTAACCTCGACGAAAAATGAGATCGACAAAATTGTTAAAACAGCACATAAAGCGATAGAGAAAAGCAATGCTTTACTAATTGAACATAAAGAAAAATGGCATTGCAAATCCGATCCCTTTTGATTCGAAGGACGACCTCTCTTCTGTTACCGAAATGAATAAACAAATCGAAACAGAGATAAGGAAAATAATTGCTGAAGATCACACCGATAGTGTAATTCGTGAAGAATTGGGCGTATAGAATAATGAGGATCCTGTTCATAAATGGATACCCGAACGAAATTCAGGATTATGAATTGGTCAATGCCATCGTCATGAAAAGGGATACTCTCACTCATAAAGCTCCCTAAATCATGAATCACCATTCGCGATACCTTGAAATTTTGAAATACTTGCATCTGGGCAGTGAGAATGATTGTTGACTTTCCACACATCATCGGTATATAGTATTTAATCAAGAGTTAAAAGAACCTGTTTTAGTAAGGAAATCCATAGTATGGACCCTGCAATCTTCAAGGCATACGACATAAGAGGAATTTATCCCGACCAGCTCGATGAGGAAGCCGCCTGGAAAATCGGCTACGCCACCGCCCGGTTCCTGCGCTCCCTGTTGAGCGGCTACCAGAGAGGCCAGAGAAACGCCCAGTCACTCTGTGTCGGACGTGATATGAGAACGCACAGCAAAAAAATATCACAGGCCCTTATCGAAGGTATGAACTCCACCGGTACAAATGTCATCGACATCGGAATGATCGATACCCCTCAGATGTACTTCGCTATCAACTACCTCGGCACCTGCGGCGGCGTCCAGGTCACCGCATCACACAATCCGCCACAATATAACGGCTTCAAAATTTCCGGAATAGCTGCAAAGCCCATCGGCGCCGACACCGGCTTAAAAGATATAGAGCACATCGCAACCGCTTTGCCACACACCAAAGCCAGGGGAGGAGGCTCCGTTGAAAAATATGATTTGACCGATGAATACAAAATTCACGTGCATAAGTTCCTCCGCCCGTACAACAGAAAACTTAAGGTTGCCGTCGATGCGTCGAACGGAATGGCCGGCAAATTGGTACCTCCCGTCTTCGGCGACCTGCCCATAGAAATTGTGCCCATAAACTTCGAGCTGACCGGACAATTCAAACACGAGCCGAATCCCCTCGGTGAAAAAAACCTCGCTGATGTAAAAAGAGCCGTAAAAGTGGACAAATGCGATTTTGGTATCTGCTTCGATGGGGACGCCGACAGGCTTATGATGGTCGACGAAAAAGCCGGCACCATAAGCTGTGATTTAATGACAGCCCTGATGGCCCCTTACTTTCTCAAGGTAAATCCCGGTGCAACCGTCGTTTATGACCTGCGAAGCAGCTGGGTCGTCGTCGAAGAGATTATCAGGAACGGCGGCACTCCGCGAAGGGAACGCGTCGGCCACTCCTTTATGAAAAAGGCCATGCGCGATGCACGCGCGGTATTCGGCGGCGAACTCTCAGGTCGCTTTTATTATCGCGATAACTACTGCGCCGACTCGGCGGCCATTACCCTCGCGCATGTACTGAACATCGTCAGTGAAGCCGACGTGCCGATAAGCGGCCTTATCGAACCGTTACGCAGGTATCACCACAGCGGGGAGATAAACTTCTGGGTACAGGACAAGCAGGCAAAAATGGATGAGTTGGAGAGAAAATACAGTACCGGGAAAATCGACAACCTCGACGGCGTAACCGTCCAGTATAAAAGCTGGTGGTTTAACTGCCGCCCCAGTTATACCGAACCGGTGCTCCGGCTCAACATCGAAGCAAAGTCCGAAGAGCTGCTCGATGAAAAACTCGATGAAATCAGACAATTGCTCGGAAATCCGGTATAAGGCTATTTTACAAATTGTTTGAGGATCGTAATCCCGGCCAAACGTCTGTCTGCAATGCAGATATTCGACCTGGAAAGGGGACAATAATGGAAGTGTACACAAAAACATATCAGACGCCCAACGGGCCCGTCGAGGGCGTGCAGACAAAGTGGTCCGGCTTCAACATCCTTTTGGTCACCGGCCCAAAAGGCTTCCTCGCATGTCCCGCTATTGATGTCGAAGCCTGCCAGGGTTACGGCGTCGCAGCAGCAATCGTCGAAAGCAACCCGGATAATCCCATCGGCACGCTCGACCGTTTCCCGGACCGAAAAGTAACAAAGGCAAATGAAAAAGCAAAAGCCCTTGGCATCAACAAAGGTATGAATGTCACCGAGGCATTCGCACTCATCACATGATTTTATGGATACTAATCTGAAATTTTTCAGAAGGAGGAGTAAAATATGACCAAACGTAACCTGTCACGACGTCAATTGCTCGCCGGCACAGGTGCCGCCTTTGCCGCCGCCACAACGACTGTCCTCACCGATAAAAAGGCAGAAGCCGCCGTTGCCGCAAACCCATTCACATACTGCTTCAACACAAGCACCATCCGAGGGCAAAACCTCGCTTTGGATAAAGAAATCGAAATCACCGCCAAGGCCGGCTACAGCGGCATCGAGCCCTGGGTGCACAAAATCCACGAGTACGCCGGCGCAGGCGGTAACCTAAAGGACCTGCGTAAGCGCATCTCAGACCTGGGACTAACCGTCGAAAGTGCCATTAGCTTCTTCCAGTGGATTATAGACGACGACGAAAGGCGTGCTAAAGGCTTCGAACAGGCAAAACGTGACATGGAAATACTGGCCCAAATCGGCGGCAAGCGCATCGCCGCCCCCCCGGCCGGCGCCACCAGAGAGCCGGGCCTGGACCTGATGAAGGCGGCCGAACGCTACCGCCAACTCCTCGAACTCGGCGACAAAATCGGCGTCGTCCCGCAGATCGAGCTGTGGGGCTCCTCAAAGAACCTGCACCGTCTGGGACAGTGTATGTTCGTCGTCATCGAGAGCGGCCACCCAAAGGCATGTTTTATGCCCGATGTCTATCACATCTACAAGGGAGGCTCGGACTTCACGGGCCTAAAGCAGCTAAGCGCCCACGCCATCCAGGTCCTACACATGAACGACTACCCCGCCGACCCGCCGCGAGACAGGATTGGCGACCGCGACCGAGTCATGCCCGGCGACGGCATCGCACCTATAACCCAAATCCTGCGAGACTTATGCGCTGTCGGCAATCGTGCAGTACTTTCATTGGAGCTTTTCAATCCCGACTACTGGAAACAGGACCCGCTCGAAGTTGCCAAAATCGGCCTGACAAAAATGAAAGCCGTCGTTAACAAGGCATTAGGTGTTCGATAAAATATCAGAGTCGTTAAACGCCCATTTTATTGGGGGAACTTTAAACTAATTTATTAGAAAGAGAGGAGAACCATGAGAACCGCAAATCAAATTCTCATTCTTACCGTCATCACAACCGTTTTTTTTGTCCCAGCCCTCGCAATGGATGCCACCTCGCTGCCCGAAGACCTGAATCGCCCGCTGATTGCCCAACCTTTCCCACAGCTCGCCGGTATAAAGATATTGTATTTGCAAATTGAAATGCCCGAATCCGAGGCAAAGATGCACAGCACAGTCTGGCAAGAGATGAAGCGAAATGCCGAGAGAAAGCTCGGGCAGGCCGGCATCATCCCGGTACTCCGGGCTTACAACGGCTACCAAATCATGTTCCCTTTCCTCAAAGTCAACACCGATATCCTCACACTAAAAGACAGCCGGCAATCCGTATTTCACATTCGAACCTCGTTAGCAAGGGCGGTCCATTTAAATCCGGCCCTGTCATGGTCCATACAGGCCGATGTATGGCAGGCAGATGAGGTAATGCAAGCCGCCCCCACAGAAAATATGCCTGCCGAAGTGACTAAGGCAACTCTCGCACAGATCGATGAATTCATCGCTGATTATCGTACTGCCAATCCACCGGGAGATAAATCCGCAGATGCAAACGATATCGCCACCGTTCTGCCGGTCGTCCCAGTCGAAAAAACCACACCGGTGGTTAAACCGGTAACAGCCAAATACAAATTAGTCGCCTCCAAAAACAGCAAGGTCTTTCACAAATCCGACTGCATCTGGGCCAATAGAATAAAGCCGGCAAATCTCGTTACTTTCAGCACCAGAGATCAGGCAATCCAGGCCGGCAAAAGACCCTGCAAGCAGTGTAAACCGTAGTTTTTCGATATTTATGCGGGATTGTCATACCGGGCATATTGCCGCTGCCGGAATTTTCGTCCGATATTCTTGACAAATGGGCAATGAAACTATATAATACTTTTAATTATATGGATAAGAAAGGAGTGCGAGTATGATTAAAAAAGCGAACATTCCGGCCGTTATAATGTTGGTTTTAGTCACAAGCTCGATGGCTTCGGGATTTTTGTTAGTTGTCGGTGACGGTACAACTTTCACTGACCCCGGTGATGAGGTTAATATTGACATCAATACTACATTCTGGGTAGGGATTCACGATTTCGTGGGAGAAATGTATAAAGCGGAGATAGCGATTTATTATGGCATCGAAGAGGCTGAGTGGATCGGCAATAGCATCGTTTACAGCCCCCCTGCTATCAGCACTGCCCCTGGTTGGACACATGATTTCTTAGTTGGTAGTAGTGAATGGTGGGATGTAGACCTGTATGATCCTGATTCTACCGAGACTCCCTTGCCCGGTGTTGGTTGTGCCATAGAGTTCCGTGCCTTAAGTGAAGGCAGCTTCGGGATATTTCTCAATGAATTTCCCCCAGGTCCACGTTATAGTTTGGATTATCTTTTAGTGAATGTTGTACCCGAACCCACGACAGTTTTATTGCTCGCCCTCGGCACTTTGGCCTTGACCAGACGTCGGCGATAAAAACCTGGTTGGCCCGAACAGCAATCCCAACTAAGCTGCATCGCATACCCCTCATCCATTCTTGTACAAGTTAAGGCTCCTTATGCAGCCTCAAATTTTTTTGCAGCTTTCCTACCATTTTATCTAATAGATGTCTGCGGCGGGAAACGATACAATACGCAGGTAGTCTATCTAACTGCAAAGGAAAATTATGCGTGAACAAAACGATTTAATCTTTCGCGAAGTACAGGCCTTCGGCCAAACGCTTCGCTGGCTGCTCATTGTACTGATGGCCGTCTCAGTCGTCATCTTCGCAATTGGGCTCTGGGGAACCATTACCGATCCGCCAACATCTGTTACACTTGCAGAAGTTCTGCTTTCAATCATCGCAATGGCCATACCCATAGCGGCCGTGGCCCTCATTTTCATAACCAAACTGGAGACCGAAGTCCGAACCGACGCCCTTTATGTCCGCCTTTATCCGCTGCACATCCGCTATCGAATATTCACGCCGCAGGACCTTGCCGAACATTACCCCCGCACATACAAACCCATTCGCGAATATGGCGGCTGGGGTATAAGATGCAGCTTCACCGGTAAAGGCAGGGCATACAACATCAGCGGCAATAAAGGCGTCCAGCTCGTCCTGACAAACGGCAAAAAACTGCTCATCGGCTCACAAAAACCCGATGACCTCGCCGCCGCTATCGACAAAATGCTAAAACAAAACTAAAAAATCGAAAGGCCCTGTCATGGCTGACAAAACAAATTTTTGGTCTGTCTTCGTAACACCCTGGAAGCCGAAACACGCACTAAAATTCGGCCTCTACATCCTGGTGGGGACATTTCTAATAATGGCTTTCGTTTGGGTAACAAACTATCTGGTCTCCGGCCAGCTGCCCCCATTCCCCTTATGGTGGGTGCTTTTCCCTGTCGCCATGTCGGTTTTCTTTATGCTCGTATGCGGGATTGCTGGCCCGTTTGTCAAAAACCTCGAAAAAAAGATGCCCGAAGGCGCGTTGCTGCGTTCACACTGTACGATAGTCCACGGTATTATAGAATCAGCCGGCATCGTCCAGATAACTTCCGACCAACTGATTATCCAGCCCCTTGTAGGAAGGCAAATCTCAATTCCGCTTGGAGAAATTACTGACATTACAGAACACCGCTCCTATAACGGCCGACCGTACCTTGGTAACACGATTTTCTTTAAGCTTAAAGTACCCGACACAATTTCCGACAAGTGGAGACTGGGATTCGGCGTCGATGATGCCCAGACGTGGAGAAATCTCTTATATGCTCAAAACAGACCTACTACTTAGGCAGTGATTATGGGTTTAATCACAATCATAATTATAGCTCTGGCACTGGCAATGGACGCCTTTGCCGTCTCCATCGTCAGCGGCACCGCCTACAGGAAGCTAAAAGTAAAACACGCCCTCCGAATGGCCCTTTCCTTCGGCGCCTTCCAGGCCTTTATGCCGTTGGTCGGCTCGCTGGCGGGATTAACCATAAGAGACCGCATCGCCGAGTACGACCACTGGGTCGCCTTCGGGCTTCTGGTTGTGGTCGGCGGGAAAATGATTTACGAATCGTTCAAAATCGCCCCTCCCGGCAAAAATTCCAACCCCGCCAATGTGGTCGTCCTGCTCCTGCTTTCCATTGCCACCAGTATCGACGCCCTCGCCGTAGGTATAACACTTTCGTTCCTGAAGGTCTCAATAGCGCTGGCCGTAACAATTATCGGCCTTATAACCTTCGCCCTCTCCTATCTCGGCGTTTACATCGGAAAAAAGGTCGGCCACTTCTTCGAGGGCCAGATTGAGGCCGTCGGGGGCCTGGTCCTGATCGCCCTCGGCATAAAAATCCTGATAGAGCACCTTTTGGGGTGAAAAATTTGCTTTTTTGTTAAATTTTTATCCAACTTTTGCTTGCATTTGGAATATATGGTGGTAAAATTGCCATTATGTCATTAGGAAGAATAATAAGAAAGAAGCGTGAGGAGCTGAATCTGACCCTCGATGAGGTCAGTTCTCGCATCGGCTTCTCGAAACCGTATCTCTCAACCATCGAGACCGGCAAGGTCGACAACCCGCCCAGCGACAAGCTCCTCAGAAAGCTCGAAAAGATCCTCAAGTTCGAGTCCGGCCTGCTGCTGCACATAGCACACATGGAAAGCATGCCCTCCGACATTCGGAAAAAATACGAATCGGCCGAGGCGGAAAATCTGAAATGGCGGCAGTTCGCTAAGAACCTCATGGGCAAAAAGAGCAGGCCGAGAAATCTCAAGTCTCTCCTTGCAAAAAGCGAGCTGGACATCAAAAAGGGGCTCTCATCTTTGTCGGCGGGCCGAATGGTACCCGTCATAAACAAAGTCTCCGCCGGCTACCCCGCTGATTTCAACGACCTCGACTATCCCGTCGGTATCGCCGATGACTATGTCCGCTGTCCCGACTTGCACGACCCCAATGCCTTCGCCGTCCGCGTTGTCGGCGACTCCATGGAGCCCAGGTTTCAGGAAGGTGACATCGTCGTATTCTCGCCCGCGGCCGAGGTACAAAGCGGCGACGACTGCTTCGTCCGTTTTGAAATGCCCCACGAAACAACCTTCAAAAGGGTCTTTTTCGAGAAGAAAAACAAAATCCGCCTCCAGCCCAGAAACGAAAAATATCCTCCCAACATAGTCGAAGGAAAACGAGTCAACGGTATCTACCGCGCCGTCATTAAATACGAAACACTATAGGCTTTATTGTTTAGCAAATACCGGTGGAGGACAAGGGCAACATTAAGCCATCTACACATCCTGTAGAGCGGGAGGACCGAATTCCTTAAATTCCAAAGGAGAAAAAATGCCCGCAAATCACAGAATAATATTCTCTATATTTGCCTGCTTTTTAGCACATTCTGCCCTTTTGGCGGCGGAAATCGAGCCGCTTGTGCGTACAGTCGATCTGGATATAGGCCAAACGCAAAAGGTAACGCTCCACGACGGCACCGAAGCAACGGTGACGCTTCTGGAGTTAACCGAGAAACGCGATTCGGTACGTAACGCGGTACGCATGGCGCAGGTCAACGTAAAAGTCAACGGCAAAACGGTGGACTTGGTCTCTTCGACGTATCATCTGCCCAATGCCACAGGCGGTGTCCAAATTGATTGCCCGGTCACAAAGGGCTACG
>SMTZ1_10013502_pt1 | contig 19194 bp, 19 predicted proteins | sample DeeMarSWOR136_30_FD_25667 | JGI IMG/M metagenome (IMG submission 25667)
GAAGCCTGAGTTTGTTGTTCTTCCTTTTGTGGTACTTCTTGAGGATGAGCCTGAGCTGAAGCTGAGTGAGGCGGAGTTAGAGACTTACATTTGGGTTCCTTGCGAAGAGGTCATTGGGAGCAAGGGCGTGGTAGAGTTTGACTTCGGTAGGGTTCCTGCGTTCCTGTTTGCAGACGCTGTGGTTTGGGGTGTAACCTATAGGATTTTAAGTGAATTCATTAGAACTATCGAAGAGGCAAAACAATGGTAAACCCTAATTTTGTGTCGGGCAACCCAAGTTTGTCCATGGGTCATACCACCAAGCACGTTGTAGACTTCTTTGAATCTTTCTTTCTTCAGCATACTTACGGTTATGCTGGCTCTATTTCCAACTGAGCAGATAGCAGCGGCTTCATTGCTCCATGGTAGTAGGTAGCTGTTGTTTGCGTTGCCTTCAGACTTGATTCTTTTCAGTTTCACTTTTTTTAAAAACTCCAAGTGTTTATGGTGAAGTTGGAACTGGGAGAAATGGTTTTACGGAATCGACTAAGTGGTCCAGTCTAAGAGGCGTCTTTCGCCTTGAAGATTTTTAATTTCAGTTAAGTCCTGGACTACTTCCATCGTTCCCAAGTATTTTCCTTTCGCGTCTCGTACAGCGAAGAACCTGATGTAGATGAAGCGGTTATTCAGGGTTATCCAGAATTCCGCTACGTTTTTTTCTCCGTTTTTAAAGGCTTCTACTATTTTGCTTACTATATAGAGGCTTTTTTGTGGATGACACTTGTGCACTTTTCTGCCCAGAACTGCTTTTGTTCGCACGAAGAGTCTTTCTTCGGGTTTGTTGAAGTATCGAACGGTGTCGTCAGCACCTACGAAGGTTATGTCAATTGGTAGCGAGTTTAGCACGCCATCAAGCTGCTTTTTTGTGAGAGTGCCTGTCTCGAACTGCAATTTGCCTTCTAACGCCTTTTGAGCTTGGGCTTGCGCCATTTCTGCTTTGGGAATTATATTGATGAGTTCAGGTGGGGTGAAGCAGCAGTAGCCGATTTCGTCAAATTCTTGGCGGATGTCAATCCATTCCTTCGGTGTTACTGTGCTCATGGCGGCTGGAAATAGGACATTATTTTCCTTGTAGAAGTGGCTTTGAAGCACTTTGCTGAGGGTTTTTGCGGTTTCCCAGAGCTGGTCTTTAAAGTTTTGGAAGTTTGCTTCTTCCACATCCATTATGAGCGTATGCAGTTTCTTTTTCAGTTCCTTTATTTCGTTGTGTTCTATCCACATGACTGCGGGAGGTTCGGTAATTCCGTGCTTCTCGAGGTATGGGAACAGCACGTTTTCTTCGCGCAGATAGTGTTTTTCTGAGTCTGTGAAGTCCTCTGCCAAGTGCTCAATTTCATGGATTTCTGTGATGGCGTAGCGAATGTCGGTTACTTTTAGCATTTTATTTGATAGAGCGAGCAGCTCCTCTACCTTTTTTAGTATTATTTTGTGTTCTTCCATAAGGATGCTGATAGGTTGGCTGGGTTGTAGTTTTGGCTGTTGCTTTTCGAGCTGTTCTTTGAAGATAGCCATATGTACATCGCAGAGTTTTCGCATTTCTTCTCGTTTCATGCCTTCCTTGGCGAGTTCCTCTTCGATTTTCGCTATTTCCAAAGAGTCGGTACCTTCTAAGACGTGTCGGAATTTTTCTTTCACCTGTTCCGGAGGGACACCGGTGTGCAGTTGACGGATAGCTTCTTTGATTTGGGCTTTTTTGTCTTCCAAAATTTTCTTCCTCGTAGGAAATTAGAAAAGATGAGCTGATTTAATCCTTTCTGAAATGGTTTGGAGAAAAATACGACATTTTCGTGCTATCGAAAGCTTATTTTGATGGCTTGATTAAGCTAGAGGACTGCATTCGTGGGGTTTCGAAATTGAGTGTCGTTCTATTGTGAAACAACGGTTTTATCGTTAAGGGTGTACATGAAAAATATGGTTAAAGAGGTTTGTTTTGTCCTTATTTTATAAAAAGGAAACTAAAAACTTGCGAGCACATAATTTGTGGATTACAATAGAGAAACTCCATTCATATCTGGATCCTATTGGATGTTTATTGCAGAAACATAGGGATTTGCGCGAAGTGTTCTGCAGAACTATATAAAGGGGGCTGCAGATTGTTCCGAGGATAACAGTCTTTGTTCGCCAGTTAACAGTGCTTCAACATGAATTTATGCTCTCTCACTACTTTAATGGTAATGAAAACACTTCGGAATCACGCTAAATAATTTATATATATACAAAAAGCATTGAAGTACAGAGGATAACATGGCTTTAGGTGACTCCGTAACCATAATAGTAATCGTGTCAGTGTTGGCCATTGCCATTGCAATCGTCATCTATGCTATGCGAAAACTGGGAAAAACACCAACAGAAACATCTCGAAAACCGGAGGAATCAGACCTCAGAGGCTTGCCCTTCAAAGTCACCAAAAGCGTACAGTCAACCGACGCATCTCAAGCAAAAAATGAACTGCGAATCCTCGACTTGGAACGAGAAATTTTAAGCGCTGCCATAAGACGCCTCTATGAGGCGCATGCGGAAGGAAAAATCAGCGAACAAGAACGAGAACGCCTAGCTAGCAGCTATAAAAACCGCATGATGGCAGTCAAAGACTCTATGACAAAAGACGAAAGTATCGTCGCACTACACGAACTTGAAATTATGCAAGAAGACCTCGTGAAATTATTTAGCGAACGCTTTGGAGACCTAAGCACAAAAGTCGAAGAACTCAGATCAAAAATCGACGTGCAAACTGTGAAAGAAATACCCGTAAAAATGCCCAAATCACAAATACCTGAAGAGCTGGAAATGGCTGAAGAAGAGGAAAGAGGCAAACCCCAAAGAAAGAAGAAAGTACCGGCAAAACCAAGTCTAAAAACCGAAGCAGAAAAACGAATAGAAGAAATCAGAAACGAAGTGGAAAAAGTATTGGACAAATTGGGACAGATGGAAATTGAATCCTAAACAATTAGAAGATGCAAAGAAAAAAGCAGCATACGCAGCTGTCGAGCACGTTAAAAACGGCTTCACCGTGGGTTTGGGCAGCGGAACCACAGCCGCCTACGCTATAAAAGCCCTAGGCGAAAAAATAAAACGTGAACACCTGAATTTGCTTGCCGTGCCAACATCATACCAAGCCTTCTCATTAGCAATCCAATCTGGAATAGCCATAACTACCCTCGAAGAACACCCAATCCTCGATGTAACCATCGATGGCGCAGATCAAATAGATCCAAACCTAAACCTGATCAAAGGCATGGGCGCAGCGCTCGCTAGAGAAAAAATCGTAGCATCAACTTCAAAACACAACATCATCATCGCAGACTCAACCAAAAGAGTCACAATGATAGGTCAGGACAATCATCCTGTACCAGTCGAAATTCTTACGTTCGCCATGGCCCCTGTACAGAGGAGAATAGACGCTATTGGTGGAAGACCAATTTTAAGAGAAGGGAAAAACAAGCTGGGACCTGTAATAACAGACAACGGAAATGCAATCATAGACGCCTACTTCGGAACAATAAACAACCCTGCAGAACTTGAAAAGACACTTAAACAGATTCCAGGCGTAGTTGAAACCGGACTTTTCATCGATTTATCAGACATTGTCTACATAGGAACTGCCTCCACAGTTGAAAAAATCGAGAAGAAAAGAAAATAGCGCACAATGGCGCCTTCTGTGCTTAGCGTATTCTCTTTCGCATGAAAATCAAAATTCACCCTTTTGTATAGGTCTATGCAAACTTGAACGTCGAACCTTACGCCTTGCCTTCCTCATTTTGGATTGAAGAAATGATAAATTCCAGAAATTGTTTTCCAAAGTTTGTTGTATGACTAGCAAAAATTCTACTTCTACCAGTTAAAATGTTCATAGACTCCCAATCAGAAGCAAGCCCTTTCGCTGACAAATCCCCAAGCAACTGTTTTGCTAAAGTCTTTCTTTTTTCCAGTTCTGGGAAAGCAGTAAAAAGAACCGATAAGACAGTCCCCAAAGCTTTTTTAGGAACGGGAATTGCACTTCGCTCAAGCCATTCTTCAGGATTATCAAGAAATTTAAGAACCTTCATGTGCCAAGGGGTTAATTCATTAACAAAATTAAGAAAGACTTGTTGTACGTTTTCTTCAAATGGAACGGAAGCAGTATTCAGAACTGCGTTGCGAAGTGTTTCAAGCTTTTCTAATCTTGTAAAACTTTCAGCTGCGACTTTCTTTATGCAAATTTCCTTTGGTCTTTCGAATCTTTGAATCTCAGCTGGTTGTTTAGGCACCAGAATCTTTTCACGCTTTTGTATCACTTTTCTATCATGATCGCCATAAACAGAATATGCTAGCAGAAAAAGTGCAATACTTATCAAGAAATTGAAACCCAATGTTGCCCAAATCCAAAAAGGAACGTACCCGCCTAGTTGTAGCAGGGAGAGAATACCTACAGCAGAGAGCAACAGTGCTAAGCTAACAATGACAAGTGAAAACTTTAGATAGTTTTTCATTATTCTCTCTCACGCCGTTGATTTCATAAAAGAAGTATATCTAATTTTTCACTTTCTTTTGTTTTGTAGGCATTCAAGCAACTTGAGCACTAAACAAAAAATGTTTTAAAAAGAAGCAATGATTGAAGCCGATTATAATATCTGCTACTGCAATCACATGATTGTCACATCAAAGATTAACTCTGTCTACTACGAAAGTCTATGCTTGAAATAATGGATGATTACTGAGAGCCTTGCTTCTGGAAATCAGTAATACTCTAACCTTGTAATTTGCAGCTTTCTTAGGTAACCAAAGAGTGGTAGCGTTAGCTGAATAATCTTTATCAATTAGAATGAAAACTCAGGTAGTAGTTATTAGCTTTCACGATGGCAATAACCTACCAATGTAAAGAAACGCGTGAACCAAATTCCAAGACAGCAACTCAGAAAGTAAGACGGTGCCGGGGTAGCCTAGCCTGGCTAGGGCGCCAGACTCATAATCTGGAGAGAAAAGGGACCAGACGCCCTAACCCAGAAGTCGCGGGCTCGAATCCCGCCCCCGGCACCACAAATAGGTTTTTGGAGGATTTCCTACATAGAGAGCGATTCGCGAGTCGCACGAAAAAAGCGCAAGTTTCCCTCTAAGAAAAGAGGCTGCAATTTGTCTAAGCGATTTCAGCATTACTCAAAATGACAAAGACAAAAACGCAACAGTTGGGACTTCAATTGCATTTCATCGGTTTACGCAATTTGTGGGCTGCGATGGAATTGACCACTTTAGTCAGCCGGAAAAAGATTTCCTTCAAGTGTGAGTTACAAAATCGGTATATGTAGGTGAAGAAATTGAAAACGGTAATCACGATCAGAATTGAAAGCTATTTTGTTGACCACGCTTATAGACTCGGCTTAAACATCTCGCGCATTTCGAGAAACCCCGTCGAAGAAATAATTAATAAATCTAAGGCAATTCCATGAAAGCGGTTTTTTAGTGGTGTTAAAGAATGCCATTGAAATTTGTGGTCCCTGCAATCGACTTGGTAGACCAATAGGTTCAAATCTTAAGGTGACTAATGAAAAGGAAAATAATGTGGAATCTTGTCAAAAAAAGATGGACCAATTTTGAGGAATGACTGTGAAAGCAAAACTTAGAATGAAGTGTATGAATTGTGGTAAATGGAATAGGCTAGAGGTTGAAAAGATATTTCTCAATGCAGGCAACTCAGACTCCAAATTGAAAGTTTTTTTGCCTGCATATCTGCCTCTAAAGACTGAGAAATGCTCAGAATGCAATCATGTTATAGCAAAGGAAAATGGATTAATTCGAATTAAGAAAAATTGACTTTTTCAATCATGGAAGGTCTAATAAAAAAGAATTGGGATTTATGGTCCAAGTGCTCCTTGTATACTGATAATATTTTTCTTCACTTCGCAAGAATTTCAAGAAGTAATTTTAGTTGAATTGTATTCACACATGAAGCATTCGAGGGTTAGAGTGATGGAACATTTAGCTCGATTACTAACGGTAGCTAAGTCACCAACAAGCCCAGCATTAATTCAGAATTCCTTCCTCAATTTAGTGTGCCTTCTGGAAGCATTTCTAAAAGGTACTAGTATGGGTACCAGTGCAATAAAAAACCCAAATTTGCCCTTATTGCCTAATTGCACAAAGAATTGGAGCCTCGGGCGGGCTTTGATCCCGCGACCATTACCTTACCAAGGTAACGCCCCACCAGGCTAGGCCACCGAGGCACAGCGGATTATCTCTGAGCAAGGCTTAAATTATTGAGTTATAGGTCAGGTACTTTTAATGTATGTCTTTGACCTACTTGACCATTCCTAGCCTTATCAGTAGAGAGAGAAATGCCTTGAGATTTTAATAAAGTTTTCAGAGCTTCTACGTCAATTATTTTGCAGTAAGTAAACTGTGCCTTATGGATTTTCTTGTCTATGGCTGCAGTTTCTCACTCTAGCGCAGCATATCCTGCTTTGTCTATTTAGTGATATTTGGCAAGAGCTGGCATTTCCATATTTTGGGCACTGAATCTTTACGCATTTAATTTTCATCTTAGTTTTTCGCCTATTTACCTTGGTTTAGGAAGATCCCCTGCATGCCGACATTACTTATAATGACAGTTAAAGACCAGTTTTGGGTCGTCTTGACGACTTTTCTGAAAATATTAAACTTTCTTAATTTAAAGAGGCTATAATGACGTATATGTAATTATTTTGAAGAGATTGTATTGGATTCTCTTCTTTGCTCTACTACTATTGCCAATTGTGGTTAATTTTGTTTGCACAACTGAAATTCTTTCATTTGCTAAGAGAAAATTTCCTTATTGGAGCAATATCACACAAAATGTCCTTTTCAAAGATATTCTATTCATAGAGGGTGCAGTGTTACTTATTTTAGGAGCACTTGTTGGCGGAGTTACTCTTTATAACGCATGTTTCCCAACGGATGTTAGAAAAGCACAATTTACGGAATATATTTGGAACTGGAAAAAGCTGAGGGAAGCGCGGAATTTTCTAACCGGCTTAATTGTTGGATTGGTGCTAATAGCTTTTGGGATTATCTATATCGCATTGGCAATATTATTTCTAGGTTTTCCATTGCAGTAGGAATCAGGCGAGCTTGGCAGTAGTAGATTTGCAAAGTAATCAATTTACCTTAAAACATCTTCATCATTTTGAGAGACAGCATTCATCAGAGAAAAGATAGAAAAATTTTGAAGCGTATTGAAAACTTCCAATTTATTAGCAAACAAAACTTAAATCTAAATTTCTTCCCTTATGATTGGGTGAATACAAATGACAAAAGAAGAACAATTTCCAGTCCATGAAACAGTAAAAGTCTTAAAGGGCGTAACAATTAGCAAAAGCATCAACTGGTGGTCTGCTGCTTTAATGGTTGAGTCTTATGGGAGAAAACAACTTGCTTTGTATCTATGGCGTAAAGATGCTAATGGAAAATGGAAAAGAAAGGAGAAATTCATCATACAAAAAGATTATAGATGATACGTTTTTCTCTATATAGACCAAATCCCAGCATTTATCAACATTAAATTAACTCACTTTTCAGAGAACATTTTTGGAGCGCATAGGTAACTTGAAAACTGAATTAGGTAATTCATTGAAGAGGGTGCTTTTGGATAGATAATTTGGTTGATTTTGAAAGAATAGCTTGGAAGAGTGTTCATTCTGGTTATAGGGAGAAGACTCCTTAACACCACGGCTTAGGAAACTTTCGTCAATCCCTGGGAGATCTTCTCATTAACTAATTATTCCTCGAATGTTGTGAAGTGAAAAAATAGTTTTGTATATAACATTAAATCAGAGTTTGACCTGAGTAATAGCTGGAAAGGAATTTAATTAGAAAATATAGGATGCTTTAATTGATACTTCTGAAGACCATATGGGCATTGTAATCGCTGAAGATTTGACCACCAAAATTTTGAGAAAAAACTTTGCTGAGGAGAACCATTCATATAAATTGCTGATCGAAAACAAAGACCGGAATGAATACGAAGCTCAAAGAGTCTCAAAACTTGAAGCTTCAAAATCACTGGTTTCAGTCCGTGGAGAAAGCATATCCCTTTCAAAATCTGTCATACGCGATGAAATGGTTTAAATGTCCTGCACGTCCTTAAAAAGCGATATAAAGCCCAGGGGGTCACCAAGCTCAAAAGTTAATAACCTTAAGTTACATCATAAAAAAGGAATTACGCAGAAATGTCGGCGATTTTAGAATGGGCGGTCACCGTAGCAGATAGACTAACGGAGAAATTCGTGAGAAGTTATACTATATTCGGTGTATGATGTCTTGAAATTAAGGTTGTTCATATCCAAAAGAAATGAATTAAACGATTATTCACGTAAAGACTACATTAGATTTGTCGTTGTTGACTTAGATAAGTCTAGACAGTATCCAACCAATTTCGTTTGTATATTACCTAAAAATATCAAGTTAACAGGCAAAAAAACCACCAAATTTGAAAGAATGTTTGAAGATGACAGTTCAGAATTAGCCAAGAAGCTTTTGAGTCGTGCGTTACGAGCTGAAGAGGACTGGGAGGTAAAAGCGGAAATCAGAAAACGTTTAAATCTGCTCAAACCAAAGCCGCAATACGAAGCCTGAACCCCTAGCTCAAAACACTTGCACAAGAAATATTAGAGAACTATACGTATTCTCAACTCTTAACTGCTTGGCGGCGGGGGTCTCCAAGTCAGGTCAAAGGAGCAGGGCTTAGGACCCTGTCGCGTAGGCGTTCGTGGGTTCAAATCCCACCCCCCGCACCATTTTGCTAGTAAATCTGTGCTAAAGGCGCATTTTGACAGAGAATAGCAACCTCCAATTTCATATCGCCAGAAGCCTTCGATAAAGAATTGGATATTTCACATGCAAAGGTAAAAAAAATCGAAAGAAAAGTAGATTACGGTAAAATTCAACCAAAAAAGAGCGCCCTAATGTAAACAGGTTTATTCTTTTCTTTCAACAACTATTTTGCAGTTCGTAGCCAAAGCAGCTATTGCACCCAAAGCTGCAAGCCAAGGAACAAGAAAAACACCGACAACTCCCACGGTGGCAGGTATCTCAAGCAAAACCTTTCCATTTTCGTCTTTGACACTAACTCTAGTCACGTTTCCTTCATGAAGCAACTCCTTAACTTTTTCGATGAGATTATCAGAGGAAACCGAAAATTCCTCTTTAACCACTTTGGCAACCGAGGCACCGCAAACGTGACAGAATTTACTCCCTTCTTTCAAGTTTGCTCCACATTTCCAACAATAAGACAAGCCTTTTCACCCTGTAAGAGTAGAGACTGATTGTGCAATAAGAACATTTGCCATATTTGAAATTAATCCCTTACAGGTTTTGCGGAAGAAATCGTCATTTTTTTCTTCATGAGACCGTGAACAACTATCAAACTTGATAAAACTACTTCAAAACCAAGGATACATAAAGAACTCAATATGTCTAAAAGAATTTGCTTAGAAATATTTCACTGACAAATTAGGGTAAGATTACTCCCTGCACCTTTAGATTGAAGATAAAAATGCGGAATTTTTGAAAACCTCAACCCATAGAATCCAATTAGAAAAAGAAAACCAAATTCGCTGCAAGGTATAGTCTAAGATTTTCAAACACTAGTTTTTGGGATATGCTTCTAGCAGGTATTTGGCGCTAGAGCGAAGATTCGTCACTTCGCTTCGTTTTCTGATGATGTATTTTTCAGCTCCTCGACCATTATTGCGAAGTAATTTTCAAGATCGAAGTTAACTAGCTAACCCTTCTTGTTTCAAAGCTAATTAGGTAACTGTTTGAGTGTTAAGAATACCGCTAGCTACAAACCCATTTTATGAGCGTTAAGGCAATTCTCTGCAAGGAACAAGAGTGCACAGAGAGTCGTGAGCTTTTCTCTTGCCCAGATCAAAGGCTTTCAAGTTCTGATCCACTGTCTTTTTCGGCACTGCTTCTGAGATGCTTTTCTTAATAGCCATTTCATCTACAGGAAAGGCTTGAAGTGCTGAAAGACAACCTAGAAAAACAGTATTTTCCGTTCTTACGTTTCCGGCTTCCATAGCCAAACTTAGAGCGTCAACAACCGCGATGTTCTGGGTCCAACCTCTGAGCTTTGAAACTACATCCTCAAAGGTTAAGTATTGTGATCCTTTCTCCGTTATGATTCTTGAGGTTTCAATTGGAGGTTGCATAATCCTCTTGTTCATAAGTACTATCCCATCTTTCTTAAGATACTCTAAGTAACGCAGCGTCTCAATTGCTTCAAGAGACAAGAGGATATCAGCTTCCCCGTAAGGAATCAAAGGTGAAAACTTGTCTTCTCCGATTCTCAAGTGGACGGAGACTGCTCCGCTTCTCTGACTCAAACCATACATTTCGCCGGTTACAATATTAGTACCACTTTTTGCGCAAGCATTTCCTATTACTGTTGTCAGGAGTACAAGTCCTTGTCCTCCGACGCCACAGATGAATATATTTAGGCTCATGTTTTCACCTCTGTTCGCTTCACTGATTGTATAGGGCATAATTGGGCGCAAACCGAACATCCATCACAAAGTTCAGGTGATATTCGCGGTTGCCTGTCTCCATCTAGCTCGTAGGCTGGGCAGTAAAACGTTCGAAGGCAAACGTAGGGTCTTTTGCAAATTTCTTTATCCACATAGAACGGCACAAGCTTTTCACCTCTTCGCCTCTTGTTGCGGTCGCCATAAAGCGCGCATTCTCTCCTTGAAACTACTACGGAAAGCCCGTCGTAATCAAGCGCCCTTCTGAATACTTCCACGTTACCTTTAACATCGTACGAATCCACAATTTCTATAAATTCGACTCCTATAGCCTTGCAAATCTTTTCTATTGATATCTTTTTTCCTTGCCGCCCCCCTGCAATAAACTCTGTTGACGGGTTAAATTGCTGCCCAGTCATGGCGGTTACAGAATTGTCCAAAATGAGAAGAGTAAACTTGTTGCCGTTATGAACCGCATTAATCAGTCCGGGTATAGCCGCGTGAAAGAAGGTTGAGTCACCAACAACAGCCACAACCCTCTCCTTAATAACGTGTGATAAGCCGTTTGCAACTCCTATGGAGGCGCCCATGCAGAGGGAGCTGTCACCGCGCGATATGGGCGGAAAAATCCACATGGAGTAACAGCCTATATCATTCGCAAAATAATGCTCTTGACCCTTTGCCACTTGGATCTTCAACGCTTGGTTAAGTGCTACAAAAGTGGCTCGGTGCGGGCAACCAGAGCAGAATGTTGATCTTCTTAGCTTCTTCTGCGATGGCCTCATGCCCAGCGTACTTGACACCCATTGCTGAAGCTATGCCCTTGGCAACAATGTTTGGGTTATACTCCCATGCCTCTGAAAATATGCCTGACTTTTTTCCGAGAATCAATAAAGCAGGATTCACGTCTTTAGCAATTGCGAACAATTCGCTCTCCAAATAAGCCGAAAGCTCCTCGACTACGATTACTTTTTTTAGTTTTTCAATGAAGTTTTTAATTATGTTCTTGGGAAGCGGAAATGTTGTGCCAAGTTTCAGGATGCTGACTTTATCTTTAAGTTTCAACATTTTTAACGCCTCCAGCAAATGCAGGTAAGAAACAGAAGCAGTCACAACTCCAACATCAGAGTCAGTTTGTTTTGCAAAATTAAACTCTGATTTCTCGAACTCTTCTGCAAGCTTAGCGGTGCGCTCAAGCATTTGAAGTTTCTTTTTCCGGGCAACAGCGCCCAAAGTAGTGTACTCCTCATTTAATTCTTTCCACCTCACTTTTTTGAAGTCGCTGCGTTTAATATCGCCTAATTTGACAATTCCGCTTTGATGATTTACCCTCGTAACGGTGCGGATAATTACGGGTACTCTATGCTTCTCCGAAATTTCGAACGCTTTTTTAACCATGTTTTTAGCTTCCTGCGGCGAAGAGGGCTCAAGCATAGGTATATATGCGTTTGGCGCAAAGAACCTACCATCTTGCTCCGACTGAGAAGAATGCGCGTGCGGGTCGTCCGCTACTACCAACACCAATCCGCCCTTGACTCCAGTGTAGCCTAGAGCAAACAGTGTGTCAGAAGCAACATTCATTCCTACGCTCTTCATGGCAGTTAGACTTCTGATTCCCGCAAAGGAGGCTCCAGCACAAACTTCAAGTGCAACCTTCTCGTTTGTTGTAATTTCCATTTGGTAATCAAAACTTCCCAGTGCGTCGGAAAACGTATCTAAAACCTCTGATGTAGGCGCACCGGGATAGAACGCGACGACTTTCACATCAGCTTCCAAGGCGCCCCTAACAATTGCTTCGTTGCCTAGCATAAAAGCGGCTTTCTTTTCTTTCGCTAATACATCCTTTAGAATCATGCGTAAACATGGTTTTCATAAGTAATAAATTTTCATGTCTATGTTATTTTTTCGCTTGTTTAGCTCTTATGGCAGCTAATTTTCCGCCTTTCTTTAACATTTCTTTTTCACGGTCGCTGAGGTCAAGCTCAACTCTGAACTCTGAACCTTTCGTGACGTTCTTGACACTTAGATTTAGCATAAGGTCCTTAAGGTCTAACTCTAGCACATCGCCTTGAGCCATGCTCGCGTAATCTTGTTTATCCGCGAAAATCAAGGGAACAATCCCGAAATTAATTAGGTTTGCAAGATGTATCCTCGCGAACGACTTAGCTATGACAGCCCTGACACCGAGATACTTGGGGGCTAACGCTGCGTGCTCCCTTGAAGAGCCCTGACCATAGTTTTCGCCACCAATAATGAACCCGCCTCCTTTCTTTAGAGCCCTATCGGCAAAACTTGAATCGACATAACGGAATGCATGCTTGCTTATCTCAGGAATATTGCTTCGCAGAGACATGACTTCTGAACCACCTGGTAGAATATCATCGGTTGAAACGTTGTCGTCCAACATCAGCAAAACTTCTCCTACGAGCCTATCGGGAATCGGAGGAAAGTTAGGCAACGGCTTAATGTTTGGACCTCGCCTAACTTCTCCTTTAAATGTATTGTCGGGAAAGATGAATAATCCGTCGTCAACTTTGACGTTCTCAGGCAGAGTTATAACAGGATATTTCCCAAGCTTTCGGGGGTCGGTTATTTCGCCATAAATAGCAGAGGCGACAGCCGTCTCTGGGCTTGACAAATAAACTTGAGCGCTTTGTGTTCCTGACCTGCCCCTGAAGTTACGATTAAAGGTTCTTATGGATACCGAGTCAGTTTGAGGTGCTTGTCCAATGCCGATGCATGGGCCGCAAGCGTTCTCTAGTATTCTGGCTCCTGAGCTGATAAGGTCCAGAAGTTCACCGCTTGCGGCTAGATTCTCTAAAACTTGTCTTGAGCCCGGTGATATGGTGAGGCTTACGCGGTCACTGATTTTCTTGCCCTTCAAAAGTGCAGCTACCATTTTGAGGTCGCGAAGTGAAGAGTTGGTGCAGCTGCCGATGCAGATTTGATCCACAGGTATACCTTCAACGTCGCTTACCTTTTTCACATTGTCTGGACTATGAGGCAACGCTATCAAAGGCTCAACTTCTCCAAGACTTATGTCAATCACTTCGTTGTACTTTGCATAATCATCAGCTTCAAGCTCAATCCACTGATCTGATCTTCCTTGCCATGTTAGAAACACTCGCGTAACTTCATCCGAAGGAAAGATGGACGTCGTCGCCCCCGTTTCTGTGCCCATGTTCGCAATTGTTCCTCGTTCCGGAACGCTTAAAGTCTTGACACCAGGACCAAAGTACTCCAAAATCTTGTTAACCCCGCCTTTCACCGTCACTTTCTTAAGAACCTCGAGTATCACATCTTTTGCTGAAACGAAAGGCGAAAGTGAACCTTCCAGATTCACGCCCATAATGTGTGGCATCTGCAGATAGAAGGGTTCTCCAGCCATAGCAACCGCAACGTCAAGCCCCCCAGCCCCAATTGCAATCATGCCTACGCCACCAGCTGTGGGTGTGTGGCTGTCGCTTCCAAGCAGCGTGTAGCCGGGTCTAGCGAAGCGTTCAAGATGAATCTGGTGGCAGATCCCGTTACCAGGACGCGAGAAAACAACGCCGTATTTTGCTGCGACATCCTGCAAGTATCGGTGGTCATCTGCGTTTCTGAAGTCGTTCTGCAGCATGTTATGGTCAACGAAGCTTAGGCTTAACTTGGTTCTGACGTGTGTGATGCCCATGGTTTCGAATTCGAGGTAAGCCAAGGTTCCAGTGGAATCCTGAGTGAGAGTATGATCTATACTTAAGCCTATTTGTTCACCAGGCTCCATTTTTCCTTCACTTAAGTGTTGCGCGATAACTTTCTCCGCCAAGGTTTTGCTCATGCTTTTTTTCTCCTAGGGATTATTAGTTTGCGAACGTCATAGGATTGAAGAAATTTCCTCGATTCTCAGTCAAAAACATGGCAGGTCGGAAATTTAAATTTCGTGTAATATAATCGCGTTTTCACTAGTTAAAGCATTGAAATTCGACCCGTAAAACTACTGAACAGTAAAGGTTATGGGTTCCACGCCTAAATAAGAACGTGGATTGGAAGATGTTGTTCAAAGCAAAAATGGAGGCAATCGCAAAGAAAAAAGCATCCAATATTGTTTTAGCACTTGATTTTCCTTTTCACATCCCATCGAAACGCGAAGACCTGCTTGCCAAAGCCCAAGGTGTATTAGAGGCAGTTTATGCATACGTGTGCGCGGTGAAAATTAACCATCACTTGGTTCTTCCTCTAGGCGCATTCGACGGCGTGCAAAAACTCGTAGCACAGATTCATGAAAAAGGTCTTCTGGCAATAATGGATTGCAAAGCAAACGATATTGGAACAACTAACCAAGTTATCGCGGAGTATTATTACGCCGCGGGTTTCGACGCGTTGATAGCTAATCCCTTAGTAGGTTGGGAAGAAGGCTTAGAACCTATTTTCAACATCGCCAGGCAGTTTAAGCGCGGCGTAATACTTCTGGCCTATATGAGCCACAAAGGGGCAAAGGAAGGATACGGTCAGACATTATACAACGAGAAAACGGGTATTAAAACGACACAGTACGTATCATTCGCAAAAAAAGCTCTTAAATGGAATGCTGATGGTGTAATTGTGGGTGCCACTTACCCTGAAAAAATAACGGAAATCCAAGGAATACTTGGAAGAAGGATACCCATATACTCGCCTGGAATAGGCGCGCAAGGCGGAGCAGCGGAAACAGCGCTCAAAGCTGGCGCACGATACATCATTGTAGGTCGAGGTTTAACTACTGCACAAAATCCAAGTGAGAAAGCGAAAAAACTTTGGACATCAATAAAGGATTTTTGCTAGACATATTTCGATAATAATCTGTGCACGAAGCAGAGTTTACCTACCGCGTTTTTCCCATAGCTCTTTTCTCAGCAGGTCCCTGACTGCTGACCTTATAACTGAACTTCTGCTTGGATACATGTTGGCTCTCACAAGTTCATCCAACCCTTCAAGATAAGCTTCTGGTAAAAGCACCGTAACAAGTTTCATTTTTTTCCCCTCACTATGTTAGCTAGATAACATGTGGTAAATATAAGATTTAATCCGAATTGGAAACACGAGCTTGGTCTAAAGACTATTTTTAAGACTTGTATCTTGTTGCCTGCCAGAATTACTTATTCCTCGTTAGTGCTCGGTGTAAAAAGCGCTTCTTTCTTGCGGTTTTTACCTCCGGAACTGCTCAGGAACATACAAAAAGGAGGGACGCAACGAGAAAACACTGCGAATTGAAAGGCAAAAAAAGCTATTATTATCTTAAACCAGAATGATGCGAACCCTGCTAACACAGTTGACGCTGCGCTTAGAACAGGTGAGATTCCGAGAATCGTGTAAATGTTGCTTGAAATCACTTGGGCAAATCCCGCTAGGGCTATACCTTGGGTTTGCAGATTAACTGAGATGATGTTGGTGATTATAACCTTGTCGGCAGGTACAATATATCCGATGGAAACAAAAATCAAGAACAAAGCAATTATGTCCAAACTCCACGCTATCGTTTGAAAGAATGCTGCTTGAAACAAGGTTTTAGGGTTAGTCTTTAGATTTTCTATCCCGTCATGGTATGTATTCAAAGTTTTCTCAATTCTTTTCTCGAAATCTTCGATGTTGACGGGGCGTCGTTTTACGAATGCGTATAGACGTCTCAACACCCCAAGTATTTTCTTAGTTGCGTTGAGGTCTATGCTCAGGTAAATAATTACTATCAAAGGCAAAGTTAAAAGAAACATGACTGTTCCAATCGTAGTTAAGACTCCGCTATCTAAGGTGTAATTTACCGCCAGAAGAAGCAATCCTAAAAAGGAAATGCCCAAAATTATCAGCATTTCAAGCACGTTTTTTATAACTATTGACGCCGCGGTTCTGCCGCCATCTATCTTAGGATCCCTTGAAAGCAGATACGCTTTGAAGGCGTCGCCAGACCACCCTCCTGGAACAATGGCGTCTACGAAAATCCCGACCCAACTTAAGTTGAAGACCAAACGATAATTGACTTTAATTGCAAGAGAATTTAGCAAGAAATACCACGCTGTCGCATTGAAGGCTACGCCTGCTAAAACACAGAAGAAAGCTAGACTGTAAAAGAAAAGATTTGTCCTTACTATTACCGACGCAACACTAGCAATGTCAGTGAAGAAATACAGGTAAACAAGAAAGAAGATGAATCCTATGGAAGCAGAGAGGGAAATCCATTTTTTAGTTGACTGTTTGAAAGCAAGATTCATTCTAAAACGTCCCGCTCATACGTCTTAGTCTCACCGTTTCATAAAAACATGTTTGAAGAACTCTATTCCGACTTGAGGGTTTCTCCAGCATAATTTCTTCGCCAACTTATTTTCTTTGGAATTCTCTATAAAGGCATCAATAAAACTTGTTCCTTTGGATATCATGGTTCTGAGCATACTGAGCAATGCCTGCCAATTCAAGAGCACTGATCTAAGTCCAAAATATAATTTCTCTCGGGCTTAATTAGAACAGCTCAACTGTAGCGACGCAATAACAAAGGAACCTAAATTGTCTCATGAATTATCTTTGTGAAAAGCAAAGCAACTAGTTAGAAACCACAGTGTACTTGTAGCGGCGAAGCTACATTTCAATTATTCAAAAGGGCGGAGGTAGATTCTCGCCTGACTAAGCTTGAAGTGTCTTTTGATAAAGTTCTTCAGCTATTCTAAGCTCTTTAACAGTGTTGATGTTCACTGCAACTTCTTTTCGATCTGAAATGTAGATTTTCTCATCCAGTTCTTTCTCGTTAATCCTTCGTCCATCAATCACGTTAATTCCGGCTGGAACTACACACTTGCCATTATGTTCAAATCCGTATTTTCCATCTAATCCAAGCTGCTCTTTTGTTTCCATGGGGACAACTACTTTCAAGGCAGGCTTTCCACATCGTTCATAACTTTCCACAACAGCGTCAATGCTTTCAGCCGTTATTAGAGGAAAGTCAGCTCCAATAGCCAAGACAGTTAGCAATCCAAGAGTTCTAATCGCGTATCCCATGTCGGAAACATATTCTTTTCCAGGAGTTTTAATAATGGAAACTTGAAATTGAAGCATTAGCCGAGCAGTTTTAGGCGTGTGATCACTAACCGCAACTACAATCGAACTAACTTTTTTGGCTTTTTTCAAAGCCCCCAGAACATGTTCAATGACAGGTTTGCCACCGACCCTCAGCAGAGGCTTCTCCTCAGAAAGTATCATACGCGTGCCTTTCCCGCCAGCCATTACAAGCGCAGTTACACCCACGCGACCACCGCCAATAAAGTAACAAGCGAAACCATACGTGCAAGTTCATTTGTTGCGCCTAACACGTCACCCGTAACGCCCTTGAAGTGTATGTGCGCAACTTCAACCATGACGAGGCTCGCTAAAATAGCAGCCAACACAACTATGACGCCTTCCAACCATAGCAACGGTACAGCGATTCCAAGAGAAATTGCTAGTGCAGCAATCAAGCGGACAGTGCCCTTCTTGCCATGCATGGCTTCTAGGAAAGAGGAGCTAACCCCCTGATGCACGGATTTCCCAGCCCAAGCCCCAACGACCATGGAAAGTTTTGCTGAAACCTCAACCACCACCAAACCTTGAATTATTAAATCCATATCTAATTCAGCGATAGAGAAAGCTGTAATTAGGAAGGTTATGATTCCCAAAGATAAGCCACCCGCCCCAGTCAATTGGTCATGCATAATCTCGATTTTTCTTTCAGGCGAACCATGAGCCATTATGCCGTCTCCGAAATCTAACAATCCGTCAGTGTGATGAAGTCCAGTTATTAGTAGCAAAAAGCCCAGTGATAGGGCTCCAACAATTAAGCCTGGGAGGAAGTAGGAAGTCGCCCAACCGCACAGACCAGCTAGTAATCCAATAAAAGCGCCTATAATAGGAAAAAGAAACATGTATTTCGCAGTGTCGGTCAACAGGTCTTGGTCCATGTTTACTGGGATAGTTGTGAGAAAAGAAAGCAGGTTCTTGATCTCTTTAAGCATTAAGCCTCATCACTTTGTTTCCATTAATGCAGCATAGTTTTTCTCAATCTCTCTGAGCAGCATATCCTTAGTTACGGCGCCGCCTGATTTAGCCATTGCAGCTATGGAAGCGCCTCCAGCACCCACGCCTTCTTTTACCACGCCTTTCTCGTAGGCTTTCAGACCTGAATATCGAGACGGCGAGAAGTCTAAGTCAGCCGCTAGCAAGGGCACGTCGGCAATCTGAGCAACAATACCGCGAATGTCAGATGAAATGTCGTTTACTACCCATCTTGTAGTGCCAATCGCCACGTTGCATAAGACGTCTGGGTTCAAAACGTTTACAACCGCTAATATAGAGGCCATCTGAGTACCTCCTGCAATCAAAACAGGAATATGCGCAGCAGCGCCAACGACTAATCCTGTAAAAGCAGGCATCATAGGGTCGCCAAGGCTCGAAACGGCTTTAATGGGGTTTTTAGCCAAACTTCCGAAACTCTCACCCGAAGCTGCGAATCCCGCTTGAACTGTTGCAGTTTTTAATCCATGCGGGTTTTCTGGCATGCTACTGCTTACTTTTCCCTCGGCATTTACGCCCATGGCAGACAAGACGCCTAAAGCTGTTGTGGTGCCCCCAGGTATGCTTTCGCCTATTATAAGGTAATCCGCAGTTTTAGCCAAGTTTTCGCCAGCTAAAGTGGCTCTTTGGATAACTT
>SMTZ1_10002337_pt1 | contig 19178 bp, 21 predicted proteins | sample DeeMarSWOR136_30_FD_25667 | JGI IMG/M metagenome (IMG submission 25667)
AACCTGCAACTGCTTCAGGTCCATATGTAGCCACTATACTTAGAATGACTCCTGCACCTAAAGGAATCACGATTCTTGTTGCTGCAGTTGGTAAACCAATATACAAAATTTGCTTCCAGGAGTTAACAATAGCTCTAAATTTTGGTATCTTAATAGTAATCATTTTTTCTCTAAAAATTAATACCAATAATGATAATATTAACGTAGACGCTCTTGCTATTACTGTTGCAATGGCAGCGCCTGCAAGTTCCAAACGAGGAAACGGACCAATTCCAAATATTAAAATTGGATCTAAAACAATATTCACAAAAGCTGCAAAAACCATTATAAACCCTGGTGTTTTGGTATCACCAGATGCTCGAATTGCATTATTACCAACCATTGGAATTACTACAAAAATCACTCCAAAATACCAAATTGTCATATATTGACTTATATAAATCAAGACCTCTCCTAAGGCGCCAAGAAGACGAAATAATGGATTAATTGTAAATAATCCAAATAAGACAAAAAAACCAACAAATATTAGTGAAAGAGTTAGACTATCTGTTGTCAACCTTTTTACTTTATCATAATTTCCTTCTCCAATTGCACGTGAAATTACAGCAGAAGCACCAATTCCTAATCCCATTGCTATGCTACTTACCACCAATACTACCGGAAATGTGAAACTTAATGCTGCTAACTGATTTGTGCCTAATTGACCAACGAAAAATGTATCTGTTAGATTGAAAATTACTATACCAAGAGTTCCTATTACCATTGGTATTGTAAGTTTAATCAATTTCTTTTGTATCGGCCCTTCAATTAATCTAGCATTCTTGACTGCCATAAAAACACTAACTATTTTTCTTTATTTGCTGATGCATTTTCAATTGTTTTTTTTAGGAAATTAATGAATAGTTCTCTCTCGTGTTCTGTAAATCCAGATAAAAGAGTGTGAGTCCAATCTGATGTAATATTTCTAAAAATATTCATTAATTGTTTTCCTTTTTTAGTTATAAACACATTGTATGCTCTTTTATCGGTTTTATCTTTTTTTCTGATTATGTATCCTTCCTTTTCTAATTTTTTAATTGCACGTGTACTAGTTGCTTTGGAAAAGTTTAGTGATTCGGCAAGATGTTCTTGGTTTATTCCATCTTTATTGCTGAGTTTTTTTAAAAAATAAATTTGCCCGATTCCAATATTGTATTTTTTTAATTCATTATTCATATGAACTTGGCTATATCTAAAGATAATTCCTGCTAAACGTCCGATTGATTCTTGGTTATTCATTTTCTCAATCCTCATTTTATAATTGAAGATGAGGCAATATAGTTACGTATGCAACTAAATTATAAAAAGGTTTCGTACGTAACTATATATAGTATTCTTAATGATGCTTACTGTTATTGCTTCAGTATGTTTTTTTATTTTTTTGTGCCAAATTATAAAAAGGGAGGATGAAGAAAAAATGGCTATTATTACATTCTAAATATTTATTGTGCAAAACAAGCATTATTATTCTTTATATCATTGTTTTGGGTGCCAGAATTTACACATCTCACTTTAATTCCTATCTTTATCGACATAAAAGAAATTGACACTCATGTTTCGTCAACAACCACAACAATATTTGGTTTAGTTCATGACGATAATATGAAGCTTCTGATTTATTAGAATCATCTGGTAGTCGCTGTAATTATTAAAAGGAAAGCAGTGACACGGTTTAAACGAAGGTTTTCTTGCATTAGGACTAAATGAAAAAGTTACCTATGAATACACGTTGTTTTTTTCATGCTTGTTCTTCTTTTGAATTATTGCCTTTCATATGTACGAGTTATATTTTCTGATAAATCAGTTAATATTAACTTTAGATTGTCATCTAAAAACGTAAATTTATAAACGATATTTCCAATTATTAACTTATCTTTTTCTATTGTATAATTTAACCATTCTTCTTCTAGAATGGTAGTATATTTATGATAAACACTTCCATTATCATAAAAAGTGAGAGAATCGGCTGTTCCCCCCCTCTTCACTCCACCAAATACCTATGATTTCATCTTTAGGTGAAGAAAAACATCCAATTATCCCAACAACTAACAATAGTAGCAATATAGCAATTAATAACAATTGTTTCTTCATAACTATTATCTCCATCTAAATAGTTGTTATCTCGTGCCAACTTATTTCTTAACACCATATTCTCATAAACAGATGGGTGTGAAAGTATTGACACGGTTTTACGACTCAATGTTTTTTGTGCAAATGACTAACGCATGCCTTCCTCTTCTTTCAAATATTTGTTCTCTATATATCTATCTGTTCCAAGTGCAAAAACACTTACAATAGCGAAAATAATGGCACCTAACTGTGTGTATTCTTTAATTATTGCTATGATTGCTGTTATGATTATTGTATATAGCAACGTATTCGTTATGTGCCTTCTGTATCTATATTTCATGTTATTACCTCCCGACAAGACACCATGCTAATAGTGTACGAATTATTATTAAATCATTGCCTAAGAATAAGTAAAAAATAATTGAAATACAATTAGAAACAATTAATGCCAGTATCAGTCACAATGATACAGTTTACAGACAGAGACTTAATGATTTTTTAATGCGAATAATCAAATAAAATAGAGAAGAGAATAGGGGATTTTATCTATTTGTCTGTAGATATTATGGTGTGTAATTGAAATCAACTAACTCTATTTTAAAGATTGTATCGGGCTTTTCAAAAGCGTCATGATCATCATCAATGGTAATTTCGCTGCATTGTCCATTTCGGGTACATAGTATCGTCATCTGTGATGGAACCCTAAATCATAGGAGAAATCCACTGAGACATTGTAGGCGATAAAGGTTCCCTTTGAAACAGTGATATTTGCCGTCTCATAATAGTAATGTAGTGGTATGGTATAGCAGAATAATTTACTATCGGATATCAAAGACTAATACGATTCCCCAATAAAGGAAATATTTTACTGATGAGAGTATTGAAATACAGGGAAAGTGCCATTTATTTCCGGAGTCATTGGAAACGGTAAGTATACACTTGTAGTTTTATAGATCCATTCTATTGTAGGCATTTATTGTGTGTGGAAGGGAAAACCTATGGGTTTCGACCAAATGAAAATAATCACAGAGGATGTTAAAAGAAAAAGCAGCTCAAACACCCTGGTTTATTTTAGATGTATCCTTTTTTCCAAAGCATAAAAATCGCAAAAACACCACAGATGACTGCTACAACAACAACCACGCCTAATGCTACTACGATATCAAAACTATTTGAGGAGGATAAGTCCTGTTCCTCTGTTGTAATGTTAATTGTTATGTGAGACAAAGACCCAGCCTGAGTATCTGTTACCGACACGTTGATCTTATACTGGCCAGGGGTCGTCCACCGATGACGATAGGTAAAAGGAGTGCCACTTGGTAAAAACATACTTGAATTAGGAACGGAAGTTTCATCCCCCCATGTGACAATATACCGGATAGAATCATTGTCTAGATCTGTCGAAATAACCGTAAAATTATACGTGGTATTTGTCGTACCATTTGTTGGTCCAATGATCGTCGGTTTTGTCGGAGGATGGTTAACGCGGTATGTGATCACACAAGTTGTCATAGTGGTATTGACCGCTCCTTTATCATCAGTGACCATGAGGGTGACATTGTATAGCCCTTGGTGTGAATAGATATGCTCAGCAACCTCTCCGGTTCCATTGGTGTCGTCACCAAACTCCCAGAACCAGGCTATGATAAAACCATCCGGGTCATAGCTAAGTGACCCGTCAAAAAGAATTGTCTTATTAACAAACCCTTCGTAGGGTTCACCAGCGGAAGTATTTGCGATTGGTTTTCTATTTTCAGGAGGCACCCAACCTCCACCACCATCAGAACTTTTTGTGGTGAAGATATACCATAGTCTTGTATAAATTCCGCTTCCGTCTGGATCAGTCGCATTCACCCAGATCGTGTACATTGTGGAATACGCAAGACCAGAAAGAACAAGTGATTTAGTACCATTCATCGCACCAGACCCACCATTGGACTGACCATTGCTGCACTGGATAGACCAAGAAAAACTATCCCCCTCAGTGTCAGTAATGGGGATACTCCAGGAAAAGCTTACAGGTTGACTGATCGAACCATTCACCGGAGAAGGAGTACCAAATACGGGAGGATCATTATCGGATATGTAAGCACCCATCATCAATCCAAAAAAGTCTTCACCAGGAGGTGGGAAATCCGAATCGATATATGCATGACCTCGTAAACTGCTAGCGTTCGTATGTAAAATCCAAGTATTACCAACATCCACTGGTGCAACAAGTCCTCGAAATGTGATTGATATTAATGAGGAACAGGAGCGGAACGTATTGTCTCCAATAGTAGTAACCGCACTGCCAAAAGTCACAGAGCTCAAAGAACCGGAGTCGCGGAATGCATTATCTCCGATGGTGCTGATGCTATTAGGGAGTATTACTGATGTGATTAAATGCCCTTGAGCGCTATTGAACGCATTGCTTCCGACATACATCGTTGTATACCCCCCAAGGGTGGAGGGTATAGTGACCACCCCGCCAGAGCCGATGTACCCTGTAATAGTGGCAGCGTTTCCACTCACAGTATAAAGATAGTCTCCCTCCTGATCTGCAGACACAGTATCTAGCGTGATAATAAGGAAGGTTCCCATTAACATCATACAAATGATTAACTCAAGTATCTTTTTTCCCATACCTGTTTCCTCATCATCATTATTTTTAAACGATTCCATTCTTAAAAATATAACCCCTAAAACAAAATCATTGACACGGTTTCTGAGACATATTATTAATGGTTTTTTTGTGCGAATCAAATGATAAACCAAAGGGTTAACATAATAATTTCCATGGTTATTAAAATGATTGATTTTTACTAATATCGTGCTAGAAATCTTGGACCACATTTAGGACATTTAGCAAGAAATGAGACATATTCAGTCCATCTAGTTCGTTTCCAAGTATGTCCACATTTTAAACATTTCATTTTCTCATCTCATTTGATATCATAGTTATAAAGTTGTATCCATAATTTATTTCTTCCTTAAAAATGTTTAACCGATCTTAAAAAAGTTAATATTTCTAAAAGGATGGGTTATAGGACCCAGAAAGAGTCGTAGGCGATAATTCACTTACACCTCATAATTTCGAGCATCTATAAATCTTAAAGAACCGTCTTTATACAAACATTTTTTAGTATTGGTCTATGAGTATAAATCCTTCCGTCGGCTCATTTTACTTTTTTTCCTTTTATTCCCATTCAATGTTACCTATAGCAACCCCCTTTATACTATAGGTATCAACAGAAACTTGCCACCATATGCCCATAAAGTGAGGGGCAAGTATATAGTTCGAACTAACACAGAAATTGGATTCACCCAGAGGAAAAAGAGGAACCCTACATCCATTCATATCTATCGTACAATCTACCCCCCACATTTCTACATGATAAAGAACACCAAATCCCTTTATTTTGAATCCATAAACATAAGCCTCAATATATGTAATAATTTCTGTATAATTATCAAAAGGTTTAACTTCAGGATTTTTTTTGGATTCATCATCCACAATCTTATTTACATCAGCAGCATATGAAACATTACTAAGACCAATAAAAGAAATGACTATACTCATGATAAGAATCACTTTGATCTTTTTTTCATATCCTTTGCCTCCCTCTAGGATATTAAAATTGTTCCTTCTTTAAAAACATATCTCCAAGGGGGGAAGGCATTGACGTGGTTTATATGAAATCTTTTAGTTTCTTTCTATCAGGATTCAAAATATAATGTTTTTTGACAAACATCAAGGTTTGTATAATTGGCATCTTCTGAATTGCATTAGGATATAATGTCATTAATGAATCAACAAACTTTTTCACTTGAATGATGTTTTCAGCTGTAAATGTCATGATCCAATCGTATTCACCATGAGTATATGCACTTGTTTCAATTGTAATCCCAAACGTAGTGGCAAGATTTCCCGTTTTCCTTGATATGATTGTCTCAACATCTTCTTCTGTTGCTTTTATCATAGTTCTTTTTAACAATAAGATATAATGTTCTAATCCTATTTTCTCCTCATCAAAAACAGCTGTATACCCCCAAATTAATTTTTTTGCTTCTAATTGTTTTATTATTCTCCATGTTTTCTGTCTTGAAAAGCCACAGTTCTTAGCAATCAGTTCAATACTTTCTTTTGAGTTTTTCATAAGTTCAGTTATTACTTTTTTTTCATCCTGTTTCATCCGCTCACTAATACCTTCTACCATATATCTTTGACTCCACTAAATGTTAACACTTTTATATCTATTAATTCTTTAAAAACATATCCTCAGGAAAATAGGAGAAGGGAATGTAGTAACACGGTTTAATACTTGAAATGTGTCGTTTTCGTTTGAAGGATTGATAGATTAATGTCGGTCTAGAGAGAAGAGTGGCAGACTATTTGGAAGTATAACCCGCAAGGGGAAGATATGAAGAAAAAAACATTTTCTGCCGGACTCCATTTCCTTTTCAAATTTTCAATTCCTCCTCTCTAAGACCTAATTGCTCAAGACATGACGACTTGAACCCTGATAAATTCATTTCTTTCTCCCTTTAAAACCTTGTTTCTATTATAATACAATGACGTCATGCTATTAAAAATTTATGATCGGTATTTTATCGTAACAAAAGTTACAAAAAAAGAAATAGTTATTGTGAAAGCAGTGCCACGGTTTCAAGCATGGTTTATTATTTAATCTACTCCATTGGTTCAAATCTTATCCATTGCATAAAAAATTATAAAAATTCAACAAGATTTTTCAATTGAGGGTTCTTTATTCCCTGCTTTCGGATTGGGAACAAAGTTTCAAGGAGCTGATAATCATTAAAATATTCTCCAATCCTTCTCATGATTTCTGAAATCAGCATTTTTGCATATGAAAGATCAGGAGCGTAAAAGGTGACAATCCCATCGTATTTTCCATGAGTAAAATAGATATTCTCGACTATCAATTGATTTGGAATATAGTCATCAAGAAAATCGGTGACCACTCCTTTTCGTATCATAGGTTCTACAGATTTGGTGTTTCTTTTCAGGATTAGGATGAAGTGTTTTAGGTTACTTGCTTTTCCATCGTCTATGGCAGAAAAGCCCCAAATGATTTTTTCTTTTTCTAGTTTTTTGATAATCCGTGCGACTTTCTGGGGGGAGAAATCTAATCTCTTTCCAAGCTCATTGATGCCATCCTTTGCGTGTGTTCGTAAAACATCTAATACTTTCATCTTATCCATTCTAATTGCTTCTGCACTATATTTCGACAAGTGATCTACCGTCCTTTTTTTACATTCAAAAATCTACATTAAGGTATAAATAACATTTGTTTCTTTAAAAAATATCCTCAAAGCATGGTTTGTAGACTAAATTTACATTTATCATTCTAATACTCATTCTTGTCAACAAAGATGAATTTTATATCACGATTCCTACCATAATAAGCACAGAGTCTCGTTAGCATAATAAATTATATATAATATAGTCCTATAAAAATTAATCAAGAGTCGCTGAAATTATCAGAGGGATAGCAGTGACATGGTTTATAGTTATGGTTTTTTGTGTGAAAGTAAAAAATAAAAAAAGAAAAGATGAGGTGCAAATTGTGGATCTGCACTCGTTGCTACTTAAGCTTAGATAGCAGGGTATCCACCAATCCTCAAGCTAGGATCTCCTATTATATTATATTCCTCAATGGTAATAGCATCATCCCATACATTCTGTAAATATTCATTTTGTGCTTTTATAAACATATCTGAAAAAATAATTCCTGGCTTATAGGCCTTGAAGAATTCAACAATAAGACGTGATCCACCTTCAATTGCACCTTCTTCTTCATTTGTATACGAATAACCTGTTCGAGTAGAGCCAATCGCTGCAATTACACCACCATATCTCATTTTGATAAGATTCCAAGCAATACAGGGAAGTTCCAATCCCCATTTATTATAATCAAGTTTTGCTGTAAGACACGCATGGAAAAATATCACGGCGAGTTTGTTGCCATTATGAAGTCCAAAACGATAAAGAGAATAATATTTGATTAATCGTTCTTTTTCATGAGGATGTAATCCAAAACCATTAGGAAATCCATGTCCTGAAAAACCAACAAAACCAACGCCTTTATTTATTTCATAATTTATCCTAAATGGAAGAAATGTATGTTTTGAGGTTTTGAGTTTAATATGATTAAATTCTGATCTTATTTGAGCTATCTGATCTACTACTATTTCTCCTTCGTTTATTTTATCATCATCCCATCCAGAGGAACTCAGGTATTGATCCCCTCCCATCAATAGCATATTGTGAAACCATTGGTAATTATATGTTTGCGTTTCATAGTGAATTATCTTATCAATGCATATTTCGAGTTCTCTATTATTTGTACAAGGTAATCTTCCAACACTGGCATCAGAATATAAATCAACATCATCTATCATTTCGCCAGGATTTCCAGTTTCAACGGTATAATAAATAGCTTCACCAAAAATATCGTTTTCATTGCTGTCCCAACTGCAGAAACTATCGTTCTCATCATAAATATCTGCATAATAAAGATCAGTTATAATGTCCTCAACGACCAAAGTCTCATTGTCAGGACCATACCACTGAACAGCTGATGTTCGAATAGGAAGAAGATTAATACTTCCAACTAGTAAAACGTATGTGATATTCCACTGTTCTAATGCATCTTTAATGAAATACTTGATTTGCTCAGCATTATCACGTCCTTTATATTCTTTGTAGATTTCTTCCATTGTTTTCAAAAACGTTTGTATACCAAGAGAAATCTTATGATCGATAAGTTGGTGTAACGCCTCTGAAAAAAGAGACGGTGCAATAATTACCATGTCATATTCATCTAAAATTACAGGTTGTTTCAAAGGTGTTTCTTGTATTAGTATTGCCCCCGCTCCAAGTCCACTTATAAATAAAATACTTGTTAATATGATTGATAGTATTTTTTTCATTTTTTTCCTTCTTTTTTTAAAACTACATAATAGTATAAAAAATATTTCTTCAAAAAAATGTACGGAATAACAATTTAACTCTGGAAAAAATGTTATTTTACAAAAAATCGATTTTGGATGTAGATTCCAATTTCTGCATGTAAATTTATGTTCTCGTAGGTTTTGTACGTTTATTTAATTCTGCATCTAAATTGGGATTTTTCGATGTCCAAATGTTTAAATCCCGTCCCTTACTCTGTTATTCTTAATTAATTTCCTGTTAGATTCGTGTTCTCTTCCCAGCGAAGGCATGATAGTAAATTGGTCATAATTTTAATCCGTATCTTACCCTTCGATAAATACATAGGTAGTTTGTTTTATGAAAAATACATCTTATTTTTTTAGTTTTATTCCAACTGGGTAACATCAGATAGTATATTGGTACAATCGTTTTTTTTCCTTAATACAATGTATATCATTTGTCTTTTTATTAATCTTATCCGTCAATATGTTGTATTATGTACAAAATTTTGATAATAATTTTTATATGGTGGTAGTAAGTTCAATGATAAGAGAGGGTAGTATGAAAAATAAAATCGCTGTGTTTATGTGTGGTATGCTGTTGTTCATGTGTGTCATGCCTGGAATTCATTCAACCACAATGGTAGAACCATTTGAAAAAAAGGATTTTCCTTTTGATGTACGGCTCGATATTCGTTTTACCACCAAAAATAACATAACAATCCCCCTTCATTCTCACATGGGACCTCTTACGATATTATTATTTAATTTCCTTGATATCCGATCTTTCTCATTATACGAAATAACTGATACTCCCGAATATCTTTATGCATCAATGGAGGTATCTAAATTCAAATATTCTGAATATCGATCAGTATATATCATTTATTGGTGTTATAATGGAACAGAATACTATGCAGCTACCTATACTCATTCATTGGGTGAGTATGTATGTATATTTTGTGGATATTGGGAGGAAGATCATACAATCTATCATCATACTATCATTGAGGGAGATATTCATGAGGAAGAAAACAGAATAACCTGGAAAATACCAAGGAACCTTATCGGAGACCCAAATAATGGAGCGGTGTTACAAAATATTCATGCTGCATCACATTTACAGTATCAAAAGGACTGTGGGGCACCTAGACAATTATGTCTAGCAAGTGATTATGTTAAACCAATATTTGATAACGAATATACATATACCATTCAAGTATAATCTTCAAAACTTTTGTATTCAAATCCCTTCCCCGCACTTGAAAAAAAAGTGAAATAACGGCGAAGAAAAAAACATATCGAAATATTTTGTAAATATCTATGTTTTAAAAGGATAATCAAGCTTACTTGGAAACCCATCAATTGTATTTATTGAGCTATCTTTGGTATCTATTCTCCTTCTATCGTTTTTATAAAATAAAGGAACATACATACTATGTTCATTTGAATAACCAATGAATTTCCATATTCTAACTTTTTTTCCATTTACATAAGGAGTTAATTTTCTTTTTTCACACATAATCTTATTTTTATGCGTTTCAAAAAAATTTCTTGAAGGAACTGAATCATCCACTCTTATCCTTGTATTAATATTTGTTCTTTGCGTACTAAAAAATCCTTTAATTTTTTCAATAATCGAAATTTGGTTTCCCTCCAATTACAACATCATATCTTTAATTTCCTTAAAAACATATCCTTCGAAGGGAAAGCAGTGATACGGTTTATACGTATGGTTTTTTTGTGCAAAAACTCCAAGAATTCAAATCCCTTCCCCTGAATGATTTTAAGGAAAATTTAAAAATATACAATTTTTAGTCACTAATATGAAATTTCAGGTAATTTATTTCTCTAAAAAAGGGAATACAAAAAAGTTGGCAGAGGTAATTGCTTCTGAGTTAAACGTAGTAGCAAAAGATGTTAAGGATGTAAAACTAAACGAAGATACTTTTGTTTTATTGGGTTCTGGATATTATGGCGGTAAACCTGCAAAAATTATTACAAAATTTATTGAAGATAATACTTTCAAATCAAGAAAAGTTGCTTTATTTGGAACTTCAGGTGGAGGGGAAAAAATAGAAGTTAAAGAAATGGAAAATATGATTAAAATTAAGGGGGCATATTTAAAGGGGAAATTCTTCTGCAAGGGAAAGATTTTTTTAATTAACTGTGGAAGACCAAATGATGCGAACTTCTATGAAGCGGAAAAGTTTGCAAATCATATTATTAAATAAATTTTAGCATGGTTTGCAAATTGCTTTATTATCCACCATTTTTATCAGTTTTACAAGCCTTTTTTCGTCAATATCCTCCAATGAGTTAATTTTTATATGTTTCATTGTTTTACCGCTTCCCTCAAATAAACCTATTTCTTCCTTGCTCAATCCATTGATTGCAAAGCCGACATGCACACGGGTTTTCATCGCAGCAATATAAAATTTACCTTCAGAAAATGTTACGACACCCCACATCATTTTTTCTTCGCAAGTTGGAAGCGTTTTTTTGAAGATTTTTCTTACTTTTTGTAAGATTTCTTTTTGTGGTGATTTTTGTTTTTCTATATACTCGTTCACTTGTTTATTCATTTTATTTCACTTTCCATAAATTTAATAATTTAACATTTATAAATCTATTATTTGATTATTGTTCCGCAAGAATAACATTTGTTAGTATGAACACAGATGATTCCACCGCATTCTGGACATTGATACTTTTTCTGCTGTTGTTTGAGAAAATCATTTATTCCATTATCCCGTATATATTCAAGATTTTCTATCATGCTCATATTGTATCGTGTAAGGTATTTGTCATCGAGTTTTTGTAATTGTTCACAAGGAAAGTCGCTACATTGATAACAATATTCAATTTCATTAATAGTTTTGTTTTTACAGTGCTTTTTAAGATGGGCGCAACTTTTATCTGTTGGTTTACAACCAGTACATCTCATTTTTCTTTTTTTCCCAGTTGTTGTATATCCAAAATAACCAAGACAAATCCTACAGTTCATTCCACATGGTGCAATTAATTCAGTTTTCATAATTTTCTACAACAGTTGATAATTCTTATTTCTTATGACTAAATTGGTGTTTAGATCCCAGCCTTTTTATAACTATATTATCAACATAATTTAATTTCTAAGATTATATTTAACCTATCAACAAGATGAATAATGATACAAAATTATTTAATTTCTAATAAGTTCCTGCTTCTAGTGAAGCATGGTGAAATGAATAAAATCACAAGATATGTGAATTTCCCATTATGGATTCCGCTTATCGCTGTTTTGGTTTCTGTAATTTGTTATTACATTGGAGCAGTTATTCTGAGTGGATTTGGTATCATATTCTCACTTCTCTACATTGTTTACTGTATCATAATTGAGTTTCTGGTTATCTTCAGAAGTTGTAAGAATTGTTGGTATTATGGAAAAGTCTGTGGTCTTGGAAAGGGAAAGGTTGCTCCATTGTTTGTTAAAAAAGGTGACACGAAGAAGTTTGCAGATAGGGATATCTCAATAAAGCATTTGATTCCTGATTTCATGGTTATTATTCTACCACTCGTTGGTGGAGCCATATTATTGATACGTGATTTCTCGGTCGTTCTTCTTGTTCTATTGATTATTCTGGTTATTGTGTTTTTTAGTGGAACTGCTTTGATACGAGGTACATTTGCTTGTAATTACTGTATGCAAAAAGATATTGGTTGCCCTGCTGATAAAGTATTCAATAAGAAAAAATGACGTTATTTGCCGCTTTTTAACGACAGAAACTTATTTGAGGTCAACAGGGGAAATCCTTTTTCTATGACAAAACTAATGTTCAAATTCCATTCCCAAGCTTACAAAAATATATCTTTTAAAAACAACTGTTTTGCGCTAAATAATAAATGATAAACAATAATGTTACTGTGCGACTCGCTCGACAACAATAGTACAATTTGTTGCAAGAGCTCCGATTACGCCAAGAGCAGCGAGCCATGGTGCAATGATGGTTCCTACTACACCAATAGTCATTGGAATGTCCAATAATGTTTTTCCTTTTTCATCTTTAACGATGATTCTTCTCACGTTTCCCTCGTGAACTAAATGTTTCACGGTTTTCACCAGGTCATCAGCGGATACTTTGAATTCCTCGGTTCTTATTTCTTTCACTGAGGCCCCACAGTGCGGACAATAATTCGCATCATTTGGTAATTGTGCTTCACATTTCCTACAATTGTTCATGATTTTCTCTCCCAAAGATTAGATTATAAAATAATTAGTTACTTTAAAAACATATCCTCCTAAGCGAAAGCATTGACACGGATTCTAAGATAAGTTATTGTAAAAAAAAATAGAAAGAAAAAGATGGGGGTTTCTTAATATCCTAAGATATGTCGTAGTATTGGAAATGCATTGGGAAATCGATTGAATAACCATTCAAAGAATCGGAAGGGTGATAGCTTGTATGGCATTGTCACAGATAATGTTCCCCAGTCGCTTTCATTCCCACTGCTGTCTTTTGCTTTTGCTTTAATTGTATAGTCTCCTTTCTTAGTCCAGGTATGTGATTTGGTGACTACATCACCTGAGCTATAGGGTCCTATCCATCCGCTGTTTGTATCATCCCCCCAGTCGATGTAATAGGACATAGTGTCGTTGTCAGGATCTGTTGTCGTGAAATTATATTTAATGGCAACCCTTATTTTTCCTTTCGCAGGACCAGTAATGGTAGGTTGGTTTGGTGGTTCATTTGCTTTTGTGGTGAAGGTGTACCATTCTCTGGTGCACAGACCACTGCCGTCGAGGTCTGTAGCATTCACCCATATCGTGTAAGTCGTTAAAAATGCTAATCCAGACAATGGCAACATTTTTGTTCCATTCGTTTCACCAGTACCACTACTGATTTGTCCGTTGCTACATTGGATAGTCCATGATATTTGGTTACCTTCAGGGTCGTTAATCGGGATGCTATAGGTAAAGCTGACTGGATTATTTATTGAACTATTGTGAGGGGCGGGTGTTCCAAAAATAGGTGGCTGGTTTTCCTCCTCACCGACTAGTTTTGCTACAAAAACATCATAGTCTCCACTGCTGACGAGTGTTATCGTACCGAAAACAGCAGTGTCACTAAAAAATCCTGTTACGTAGATGTTCTCTTCAGAATCTAAACAAAGACCCCGTCCTGCATCAATATTAATCCCCCCTGCTTGTCTAGCCCACTGCCAGTATCCATTTGCATTGAGTTTTGCCACAAAAACATCATTATCACCGCTGCTTGTGAGTGTTATCGAACCAAACCAGGCAGTCTCTTGAAACATCCCAATGACGTAGGCATTGCCATCGGCATCTACTTGAATACTGGAACCTGAATCGAAACCAGTTCCCCCGCCTTGGACAGCCCATTGCCAGACTCCATTTTGAGTTAGTTTTCCCACAAAAATATCTGATTCGCTACTTGTAAGTGTTGTTGTTCCGAATATGACAGTACCGTAAAACATTCCAGTTATGTAGAGGTTTCCATTGGAGTCCAGATAGAGGGAAAGGCTCATAGTTAAACTAGATCCTCCTCCTGTGCTCTGCACCGCCCATTGCCATACGCCGTTTTTGTTTAGTTTTGCTACATAAGATTCAAAAATCCCGCTGCTGGTCAGTACTATCGTGCCAAACAAAGCGATTCCACTGAAGTATCCGGTGATATATAGGTTTTCATTTGTGTCCAAAAAAATACTATCGCCAAAAGCACCACCCGTAGCTATCACTGAGCTCTGCACCGCCCATTGCCATACGCCGTTGTTGTTTAGTTTCGCCACAAAAACATCGCAGATTCCGATACTTACAAGCGTAATCGTACCAAACACAGCAGTCTGACCGAAATATCCAGTAACATACACGTTTCCATTCGCATCCACACAGATACCATATCCAATATCCTCAAAATAAGTTCCTCCGCCTTGAACCGCCCACTGCCAGACACCATCGTTATTTAATTTTGCCACCACTACATCATAAAAACCTAAAGAAGAAAGCATTGTCGAGCCAAACAATGCAGTACCATTAAAAGATCCAGTAATGTAAATATTCCCATTGGGGTCCACACAAATGCTGCGACCTTCATCAATACCGGCTCCTCCTCCTTGGACTGCCCACTGCCAGACACCATCGCTGTTGAGTTTCGCTACAAAAAGATCAGAGCCTCCACTACTGACTAGTGTTATTGTGCCGAATAGAACTGTACCATTGAAATATCCAGTGATATAAGTATTGTTATCAGTATCTATACAAATACTCCAACTATTATCCTGACCAGTTCCTCCTCCTTTCACCGCCCATTGCCATGATGAATCATCCATTGATAATGAGGTGTCATTATCTTCGACTGAACAGGTGTTTCTGATTTCAGCATTTGTACTGCTTTCTAAAATTGGCGTAGTACTTGCTCCAATAAACAGCATAATTATTGTAAAAACAATACTTTTTTTTATAAAGGTTAATTTCATATCTACTTTCACTCCCTTCAATACAGATTATACATTACTAACCAGCATAGTTATTTAAATGTTTGGAACCAATAAAAATAAAACAAAAACACAAGGAGAGGTCGGTGGGAAAGCAGTGACACGGTTTATAGAAACAAAGAGAATGGTTTTTTAGCATGAGAATCAAAATGAGAAAAAAAGAGAACTGGAGATGATTGCAGGGGGTTCATATCCCTTCCTCTGCCCTATCTATTATTAAATAAAGTAAAAATAAATTCGTGTTCCCTTCCCGACAGACCCCTATCAAATAGGGGGAGAATACTGAGCCAATATGTCTCCTCAGTGTTGTTAGTTATAGTTATATACATAATTCCAAATAAACACATCAAAGTATACTCAGGATGATAAATTGGAGGATGACATCAATGAAACAATGGTATCAAGCATTATTTGAAAATTACGCTAATACCTATGAAAAAGAACCTTTTACGAAGGGGACGATTGGTGAATGTGATTTTATTGAAAAAGAAATTGGATACAATAAAGGTCGAAACATTCTTGATATCGGATGTGGAACTGGAAGGCATTCTATTGAACTTGCAAAACGTGGATACCAGGTTACTGGAGTTGATTTATCTGATTCAATGCTACAAAAAGCAAAACAAAACGCAAAAAAGCAACAGGTCCAAGTTACTTTTGAAAAACATGATGCTCGAAATTTACCATTTACTTCTAAATTTGATATTGTTCTCATGCTCTGTGAAGGTGCATTTCCACTGATGGAAACAGATGACATGAATTATCACATATTAGAAAATGCTTCAAACGCATTAAAATCAAAAAACAGTAAATTAATATTTACCACCCTTAATGGGCTTTTCCCTCTTTTTCACTCCGTAAAAGATTTCATAAATTCTGGAAAAAAGGATACAATGGCAGAACAGTCTATGGACACCTTTGATTTACTGACCTTAAGAGATCATACGGTGATTACCGTTGTTGATGATGACGGGCAGAAGATTACACTCCAGTGTAATGAACGATATTATATGCCATCTGAAGTACGCTGGATGTTGAAATCACTTAATTTTACAAAAATCGACATCTTTGGTGCAAAGCTTGGAGCATTCAGTAGAGATGATCCTTTAACAACAGAGGATTTTGAAATGTTGGTCATCGCAGAGAAATAAAAACAATAATTTTTACTGGTAACTTCGTATTCCCTTCCAGGTGAGAGTATTGAAAAATAACGTTAAATACATAAATCACTAAAAAATACAGTATCCTAATACAAGGTACAAGGAGGAAGAAAAAGAGCATGGATCCTATGCTAGAAACCGTAATTTTATTTGTCCTTAGTCTGCTTATCTCAGCGATTATTATCTACATTGTTACAAAACTTTTTGGGGAAACCGAGGGGTTTGGTAGTGCACTGCTCGCTGCGTTTGTCGGCACGATGATTTATACGGTGCTGTACTATATCTTTGGTAATATCTCTGAGTTAACTGGGTTAAAATGGGTTGCTTCGCTGCTCGGGGGACTGGGGTGGCTGGTTGCGCTTCGGTTTTTGTATAGCATCGGTTGGTTGAAAGCCTTGCTTCTTGCGATTTTCATCTGGATTCTCTCAGCGATCGTTGGATTCTTCTTGCCAACACTCGCAACAACAGGACCTTTATAATTATAGATTCAATTGAGAGATTCCCTTCACATTCTATGCTGCATTAGTTTTTTCGATTTTAAAGCTCGTTATCAACTGTCGCTTATGTTTACCCTCCCCTAAAAAATTCGCTGTTATTTGTGATTCCTTTGATGTGTTTAAATATTTAGAACCTATAAAAAAAAGAAAAAAATAAGGAATGGTGGGAACGCAGTGAAATGATTCCCACCTATGGTTTTTTATTCTGCGAAATCAACTGACAATTCTATGAATTATACATTCATACTGTCTTGTTTTACTTCATTATAGGTGAGAATCGGCCAAAATTGATTTACATCGTTCGTACATAAATATCACTTTGTGCATATGATATATGCATGAGAAGGGTGATCTAATGCGGACAGGTGGTTTAAACTGGAGTATGATTTTTTTACTGGGGGTTGCTGGTGTGCCGTTGGTTCTCCGCTTTCTGCTTCTTATCTCAGATACCATAGTGATTTTGAGTGTTACTGTGCTTTTTTTTCTCATTGTTGTGATTCATGGATCGCAAACATTAGGGGCTCGTGAGGTTCTCGTCTTTTTTGTCATTGCATATAGCCTCTCGTTGCTCTATGAATACACAGATGGACTGGGTTTTGGTGGAGTAGTGGGGTGTACCTGTTCGTATAGTATGCTCCTAGGGCTAAAATTCCTTGGTAAAATCCCATATGTGATCCCGCTTCTATGGGCACTCTTTCTGTATTGTACATTCACGATGACAAATATCTTATTTAATAGGATCAGCATACAAAGAACGGTTGAGGAGAAACTGTCCATTAAATGGTTTTTAAACATTGTTGTCATAGGGATTGTCACCGGGTTGATGATGGTTTCTTTGGATTTACTGATTGACCCTGTGCTGGTTTCTATGGGTGCATGGAGGTGGTCGGTTAGCGGATCTTACTATGGGATTCCCCTCTGGAATTATGAGATATGGGTAGAACTTCCTGTTGTCATCTTTGTGGTATTTAGTGTGTATCTTCAGTTGGTCAAGAAACCTCAGATGTATATTGGTGGGAGGAGCAGATCTAGGTATACGCTTTTTGTGGTTGTCTTATACCTTGCTGCCGTGTGTATTTTTGGACTATATGCGGTGAGTGAGCAGATGCAATCGGTGATTGTGTGGGCGGCGATTCCCATGGGCGTATTTGCTGTGCTTGTTGTAATTCGATTCTTTCGTCCTTCTATAAATTGAGGTGGAGATAAAAATAACAGAATCAGAGATTGGAAAGTAGTGACACGGGTTTCACACTCAACCACAGTGTTATTTTGTGGGAAATTAAAATTATTCATAAGCTATACTAAATGCTAACTTGAAGCCGTAAGAAGGGTTGCTACGCCTGAGTAAAATTCCCTCACGAAAAATCAGCTACGGTATATAGTGATATTTATAAGATCACAATGTCCTTTGAGAAGAATTGGATATTTTCCAAAAATAGTGTTGTGGTTCTGACCTGACATCCATCCATCAAATCCTGTTATCTCGACCTTGGTATGCCAACCATTTTCTTGGGGAATCTTTTGACCATTAGCATTGATGGCGAAATTATAGAAAAAGAAGTATGTTCCAAAAAGTACGATGGTTTCATCTTGTCCATTCCCGATTGTTGTTTGATGCATGCCGTTGATATTCTCAACTGTGTATCCTGTGCTTAGTAACTGAATATCGGCATTGGAGTATGTCCGACCAGTTGCACAAACGGATACTGGAAGCGCGATTAGCAAGAGCATTGAGATAATACCAAACAAGGTTTTTGTAATCATGGTTTCATTAACTCTAATCAAAGATTATTTATTTAAAGTTCATAGTCAAATTTGAATCAAAACAAATCTATTATGCTCTATATACGTCTAATTACGATGAGCTTATTCATGTTTTCATTCAACAATGAAATAAGGGCTGCGCCCTTATAATCCCGTTCCGCCTTCGTTCCTCGGCAAGTCCTATCGGGCGTTGCCGTATCTCACTCGGCGGCGAAAT
>SMTZ1_10002338_pt1 | contig 19176 bp, 17 predicted proteins | sample DeeMarSWOR136_30_FD_25667 | JGI IMG/M metagenome (IMG submission 25667)
ACGTACTTGATAAAAGCCCTTTCAAAATGCTGTTTGACCTCGTCGATCGAAACCCCGACGACTTCGATATCGGATAGATTTGCTTTTCCAAGCCCCTCAACTGCCGCCACTTGCGTGGAAGGAGGTTCGAATGGATCGATACCCATAATGGTGGTCGCCACAGCATCCACAGCCACCACATCTCTGCCTGCAACCACGGTGTCCATCCTCTTTGCGGTACCCCCATGGGGCCCATAGCCTTCCATGGCCACAATGCCATCAATAATGGTGAGGTCTGTCTTGATAATTTTGAGAATATCTGAGAGCACATAGGCCAGGTCAGCCATGCGATGGAATTTCAGGCGATCTTCAAAAGAGAGATAGCCGAAGTGATTTTTCACTCCCAAAGTCACGACAGCGATAAAAGAGGTTTTCATCTTCGGAACATTGACGATGCGGTCCACCTCTTTTACAATTCTGGGGAGGGAAATTTTATCAAAAACACTGCAATTCGGCACACTTTCAATAACCCTGGGTTGCTCGTCAAAGCAGCAAACCTCACCACCGGCTTTAAGCACAGCTTCTTCCATCCCGGACCCCCTGAAGCTGTCTCGCGTTTTCACATGCCATATGGCATCATCCCCGACAATAACCTTACTGGCTCCTGCGTCTTTCAGAACACCCACAACTGCAGCGATCAGTTCGGGATCCGTCACTTCAGGTCTTACGCTGGGAGGGACCGGTGCGGCTGCATTGGCCTTAATTAAAACCCTGTCACCCGGTCTGATAAAAGATCCTACCCCACCCAGCCATTGAAATGCCTCCTCAATAGAATCCCTTGGGTTGGATCCCTTCACAAGAGCTACAACACTTCTGTCTTCTTTGCCCATTCTTTTCATTCTCCCTGGTTTGTCGAATCTGCCAGAAGCCATTCTCCCCCTACGTCAACATTTGTCGCACATTCCACATGCACGCCATCGCGCATGGCCTCGATACAATAGTTGCATGAGAGACAACGTCTAACTTCATCAAAACGTCCTTCTTGAATCTTTTGTGCCCATTCGGGGTCCGCAATAAGCTGCCTCCCCAGGGCGACCATATCGGTCTTTCCTTCCACTATGGCCGTTTCTGCCAGAAAAGGGTCATGTAATCTCCCTACAGTAATAACCGGGCCACTGACGATTTCTTTGACTGCCTGGCCAAGATGGAGGAAGCAACCTCCAGACAACATCATGGGTGGTACCATATACACATAAGGCGAGAGATAGGACCCTGCCGAAACATGAACGGCGTCGACTCCCGCCTCATCAAGCCATCTGCATACTGTTCTGGAATCCTCGATCGTAAATCCCCCGTCTGCATACTCATTGGCACTGATTCTGAATATCACGGGAAGTTCCGGAGCCCTTTCCTTCACGGCTCTAACGATCTCAATGCCAAACCTAGCCCTTCCCTTCAAATCCCCTCCGTATTCATCCTTTCTCTTATTGGTTAAAGGAGAAAGAAATTGATAGATCAGATAGCCATGAGCCCCATGTATCTCGACCATATCGAAGCCGGAACGCCTTGCGCGATCCGCGGCGTCAGCAAAGCGGGTAACGAGAAGCTTGATTTCTTCTATGCTCAGTTCCTTCGGCACATGGGTTTCCGTAACCTGTTCATGCACCACATAGGGCATACCCGTAGGCGCCACCGATTGAAGTCCCGTCACCCTAGACAGCGCTTGGGCTCCGCCATGGGCCAGTTGAATCGCGATCCTCGCGCCATGAGATTTTACAGTGTCCGCCAATTTCTTGAGGCCGGGAACGTAGATATCGTCATAAATGGCCAGTTCCCTTTGCCGGTGGCTTCCACCGCGGTCAACACCGCTCATCTCAACGATGACTAGGCCCACACCACCTCGCGCCCTTGCGGCATAATAGTGAATACCTTGTTCTGTCGCCGAACCGTCACCGTCTGCGAAGCGGGTCGTCATGGCCGGCATCACGATTCTGTTACGAATTTCTATCCCCCCTATAGATATGGGCTCAAACAATTTCATGTTCTGTCTCCTTGAAAAAGATGCAGGACCTAGTATAGGCTTTTGAGACCGAATCATGCTATAAGACAGGTTTTTCTATGTCAAGAAAATGCGTCCGGATGGTTTTGCTTGCCGGTCTGAAATTTGAACGTGTCGAGGTGGCTTTTCTTTTGAGCAACGCTCCAAGGAAAAGCGGGTCTTTCTCTTTAGACACGCACGCCGATCCGCTTATAGAATCCTGAATGGCGGGAGGACATGGCCAAGCCAAGCAAGATCCAGGCGCAAAGGAGAAAGGACTTAACCATGAGCAGACTCAAGGACTTGACTGAAAACGCCCCGATCCATAAACGGGAGATTGAGATTCGCACTTATTCGCTGGAGGATGAAAAGCTGCTCATAGAGGGCTGGCTTAAAGATGAGCGGTTCATACCGGGATACCGCTGGGACGGTCAGCCCCGCCCCGCTGGCGTCGTGCACCGACTGTGCGTGCGGCTCCTCGTGGGCGGCCGGCCCCTGTCCATCTTGGATATTGAGGCGGAAATGCTCGATGTGCCGCACGAGCTCTGTCCTACGACTCTAGACAGCGTGAAACGGATTATCGGCCTGCCCATTGCTTCCGGATATAGTGAGGCCGTCCATAAGCGCCTCGGCGGTGTTCAAGGATGTACCCACCTGACACACCTCATCACGACCATGGGCCCGGCCGCTTTGCATGGCTACTGGACGCAGCGCTCACGCAGGCGCCGACCTCTTCCCCGTTCCCTGGAAGAATTGCCAGGGGCGGGCGCTATCATCAACAGCTGTAGCCTATGGAGGGAGGACGGGCCCCTGGTCCGAAATGTTCGCGAGACCCTGAAAATGCGGAACAAAAAAGCCACTTAGGAACACCCCGCCGCAATTTGCTTGAATATTCTCAGGAATTTCGATGCTTGCAACCATCGTGATTCAGCCTGAAACGGAGTTTTCCGATTCAGTCGGAAGACGGCCTTCCCGCCTGCGGAGATCGCTACACTTGATTGCGAGGAACGACGAATCTGATGTGGCGGTTACACGCAGGGTACCAAGCGAGCGAAGCAGAGCGCGGTAGTGTACAACTGAGGGGTTACTCTGCTTTTGGCGCTTTAGAGTAATATCGTGGGTAGCTTATCCCCACCTAAATATACTGCAGCTAAACGGCTAAAGCCTGCTCTATTCTTCAGGCCTGCTCCTGATAGCGACGATGCCATTGCAAGCCATTTAACGGTAACTTCGGACCCACAGTGCGCACCTCTGAAGGGCAACAGCTTACACTGTCACATGCTGAGGTCAATATCGGTGGTTGGGAAAACTTGTCGAGAGATGGACAAATCGTTAAGATTTGTTATACCAAGACAAACATAAATGCTCTACCTACCACACAGTATCCCTCGCTTTTCTGGGGGCTGCGATGATGAAAGTGATACAAGCCAGGCAAAGGCTTATTATCGCTATTACAAAGGGATAAAAATAACTCCCTGACGTGTCATACAGGTAACCACCCAACCAGGGCCCGATAACGCCACCTACCCCCATTCCCGTCAGCAAAAGGCCGGCTACGGCTCCATAGTGCCTACCGTGGAAGATATCAGCCCCCCCGGCAAACATAGTGGGTGCATAAAGTCCGCTTCCACATCCAAAAGACGTGGCGTAGGCGTATAGTAGCCACGGTTGGGAGGGATCTTCAACCGAAAGGAGAGCAATCAGACCACCGACCGCAAGAATCGTCGCAATCAATACCGTTGTCTCTCGTCCGATCCAATCGGATATGGATGAAGACAACTGCCCGGCAACCATGAAAATGCCGAAAAAGGCGAAGATGGAGGCAGCAAACATACTCTCATAGCCCACATCCTGGGCAAATTTGATCTGATGGGCCAACACCATGTAGGCTGCTATACCCCAGTAAAAGAAATTGGACAACACCAAGAACCAGAGCCGGTAACTCCTTAATGTTTCGCCCAGTCCCACTTCAAGAGACCTGGAAGTTCCGGCAAAGATTTCCGGTCTCTTTGGCGCTCCACTGGGTGAATACTTCTTGAGACCATAAGGGCGAAGGCCTTTATCCTCCGGACGATAATGGAAAAGAAAAAGATAAATCGGCAACATCAGGCCAACCAGAAGGGCCGCCAAAACGAGATAGACATGGCGCCAACCTAAAAGGGAAATGCTGAATTCGGCAAACATGGCGTAAGAAAAACTGAGCCCGACCCCCATATTTCCTAAGCCAATCGCTAGTCCCCGCCTGCTAGAGAACCAATTTACCAAAGCAGAAACCAGGAGAGGCCAGCCGCTAAAGGCCATTCCTATAGGTACAAGGATGCCGAAGAGCAAGTAGAAATGCCATAATTGGCGGGCAAGGGCGCAAGCTGCAGTGACCAGGCCCAGAAAGAGTATACCTAAAGGCATCACCCTGGCAGGTTGCCAACGATCCCCTAAACTCCCAACAAATGGGGCAATGAATCCGTAGACGCCGATGTTCAGCGAATACATCAAGGCTGTGCTACCTCGATCCCAACCGAACTCGTCAAGGATATATGGAAAGAAAACCGAGAATGAGTGTCTGATGCCGTAAATCTGTATAGTGCCCAAGAGGGTTATCCCTACAATAATCCAACCGTAAAAGAAGGGAACGCGCATTTTAACAATCCCTCGGAGGCCTCCCCGGGAGGGAAAGGCGCCCCGGATACCCGCCAATTTGAACTTTACCTTCCGATTTTCCGTGTGCTGCATCAACCTACAGTGCCGTAGCACCATGCAATTGGTGAAGGGGCCGAACCCTGCAATATCGAATCCCTCCCGCGAAGCCATCATAAAAGGCAAAACGAAACAGGGATATGAGTCACCGGTTGGTCGCATCCGATCCCAGTAGTGCCAGCCGGAAGCGATCCTTCAAATAAGCACCGTTTTTCGGCGGAAGCACGAGTGGGAGATTTTCGGAACGCACTTTGATATTGAAAAAGGCCGGGCCGTCAATGCGGTGAATTCGCGGTAACGCAGATTGAAGAGCGTCATCATCGCGGATGGTCTCAGAAATGGGTATACCGGCCGACGCCGCGATTGCTGAAAGATCCACGCCGTCGGCCGTATGCGTGGGCTGCATGCCGGTCTCACCATAGCACTCGTTGTCGAGCACGACGATCACAAGGTTGACAGGACGCTCAACGGCTACCGTAGCGAGGGAGCCCAGTCCCATGAGCATCTCTCCATCGCCGGTAATGACGAGAACACGGCGCGCCGGTTGGGCCAGTGCCAGTCCGAGCCCCACCGGCACGGCACCACCCATGGCCCCCCATAGAGGAAAGTTCAATGATACGTCGCCCGCCGCCGTGACATCCCAGGCAGCTGCACCGAGGCCTGCGACGACCAGACTTTTGCCTCGATCTCTCAGCAGTGCCTTGACGACGTGACGCCGGCGAAGCTGGTGATGGATGCTTCCGTGTCTGTCCATGATCTATCTCCCGAATGTTTTCGCACCGAGAATGCGCTGCGATAGTAGAACGGCGGTCTGAGCGGATCCTTCAAACGCCATCCGGGCTGCGGCTTCAGCGGCGTCCTTGACCCCGCAAAGGTCGTGCACATAAAAAGTCAGGACACCGGCAAGAGACAATGCCTTCTCCGCGATTTGTCCCATCGGGATCTGCCAGGGGTTAAACTCACCCCAATCACCGCGCATGGTTACCAACATCAATAAAGGAATCTGGCAGACCCGGGGCAGGGTCAGCATATTAATACAGTTTCCTACGCCGCTGCTCTGCATGAGAAGAACGCCTTTGTGACCTCCGAGCCAGGCGCCGCAAATAAGGGCCACGCCTTCCTCCTCGGTTGTCAGCGGCACAGTGATCAATTGCCCGCTTTCACGGCACATTTGGATAAGACGCGCGTGGCCGGCATCCGGGACATAGGCAACCTGACGCACCTTATAATCCGTCAGGACTTGGAAGATATGATCAGCCCAAGGCTGAACTTGAGATTCAGTCACAGCGTTCCTCTATTTGCTCACCGGAAGGCCTCCCTCGATTTCAGAGTCGATGCCCGAGCCCCATGCGGGTGCTCATTGCACTGCAAAAACCATGTCGTTTTGCGACGCCCCACTATTTATGCAGCGTTGGGGTTACGTCAGTTCCCCCTTGAAACTCGGTTTTCTTTTCTCCAGGAAGGCAGAGAATCCTTCCTCGCCGTCAGGACTGGACATGCATATGGCGAATGCATCGGCCGCGATATGGTAACCTTGATGTATATCTACGTCAAAACCTCGGTCAATCCCTTCTTTCATCGCTCTCATGGAGACTTTCCCCTTGGATGCCAGGAGACCGGCGGTCTTCATCGTTTCCTCCCAGAGCTTCTCAGGCGAGAATACTTTGTTAACAAGCCCGATCTCTTTCGCCTCCCGAGCACTGATGATGGCTCCGGTCATACAAAGCTCCTTGGCCATGGGCTTTCCTACGAGCTTGCAGAGTCGTTGAGCTCCGGCAAATCCGGGAGTGACCCCCAAGTTTATCTCAGGCTGACCAAACTTGGCGTTTTCAGAAGCATAGATAAAGTCACAGGCCATAGCAAGCTCATTTCCCCCGCCCAAAGCGTAACCGTTTACGCAGGCGATAACGGGAATGGGGAGCTTTTCCAGGCGGAGCCAAAGTTCCTGTCCGTCTCTTGCAAATTCAAGGGCCTGAAGAGGTGTAAAATTGGCCATGTGTGCGATATCGGCCCCTGCCACAAAGGCTTTATCCCCTTCTCCGGTGAAAATCAGAACCCGTATGGAAGTATCGGTCTCGATCTTGTCAAGAGCATCTCTAACCTCCTTCAAAACGTCTGCATTGAGTGCATTCAACGCTTTGGGTCGATCGAACTTTATAACCGCGATGTTTCCCTCTCTCTCAAAGATGATATTTTCGTAAGGCATGATTGACTCCTGTGCTTGCACTTAAGTTTAAAGCCCGTGAGTTTTAGATCGTACAGTACACACCATCAAAGGGCCTTGGGAGTGTTGGGTCTTTCATCGGAATACTCCGCCTTTAGTTAGTTTCCATCCAGAAATGGCCCTTTTTCCGCCGAGCGTCGTTCTCCGCGGGTTTCCGCCTGCGGCGTACCTATGTGTACGCCTCGGCAAAAACCCTTGTGCGGCCTAGCTCAACGAAAAAATCCCTCATTTCTGAATTGGAAACTTTATCTAATGCCCATCGTTGCAGATTTTCATTTCTGGATGGGCACTAGTTACTCACTTCTTTTCTTCTTTCTGCCTCTCCTCTACAAACTGCTTCAATCTAAATTTCTGAACCTTGCCGCTGGCAGTACGAGGGAAGTCCTCCATGGTCATGACCATATCCGGTATGAGGTACTTCACTGTTTGGTCTTTCATAAAATTCTCAAGCTCCTCTCTGGTGATCACCTGTCCGGATTCCTTGGGAATGATACAAGCCAAGGTCTTTTCACCAAGGCGTTCATCAGGATATCCCACCACTTGCACTTCCTTCACCTTGGGATAAGTATAGAGGATTCCCTCCATGTCCGTGGCATAAATGTTTTCACCACCTCGAACGATCATATCTTTGATTCTACCCTTCAACCGGATGTTTCCCCATTCATCCATGGTTCCCAGATCGGCATAGTGAAACCAGCCACGTTCATCCACCGCCTCAGCAGTCTTTTCCGGATTCCTGTAATAACATAGAAGGTTATTTGGACCCCTGATACAGATTTCTCCCAAGGTATTCACCGGAACGATACGCCCGCTTTTAGGATCTACGATTTTCAGCTCATTGCCAATATCCATCGGCGGCCCGGGACTCTCCGCCGTCAATTCAACCGGCGCATCAGGCAGACTGAGTATCCCCGTTCCACATTCAGTAGTCCCGTCTGCTTGCAGAATACCGCTTCCAAACCGATTCACGATTCGTAATGCGACATCTTTGGGCATAGGAGCTCCGGTGAAAAGCGCAAACCTCAATGAGGAAACGTCGGTGTTTCCAAATTCCTGACGGTTCATTAGATCAATAAACATCGTGGGTACACCCACTGCAATGGTAGCCCTCGTTCTCTCGAGCTCTTTTAAGGATGCACCCACCGAATATCTTCCCATAATTACGAGTGTTCCGCCGGTCAGAAATACCGTATGTTGAACAACACAATTGCCGGTGGTGTGGAAAAGAGGCGGCATGCAAAGCCAAATATCCTTAGAGGAAACCCCGATTCGCTTAGCAATCCCCATGGAGTGAAGCATGCGGGTGTTGTGGCTATGGGCCGCTCCTTTCGGAGCGCCTGTCGTGCCGGAGGTGTACGCAATCTCGAACAAGTCGTCGGCCTCTATCGGATCATCTCTGAGATACTTGCTCAGATAGTCGTTTCCGGAATTCTGATCTTTGAGAAGGTCATCGAAATCATGCATCCTCGAGGTCCTTTCCTCTCCTTTGACGATCACGTGTTCCAAGTGGGGGATATCGGAACGAATTTGGCCCAGTAAATTCACAAAGGAAAAGTCCCTCCATTCGCTGGGAATAAAAAAGACCTTGGCCTCCAGATGATTCAGGATGTTGGTTATCTCTACTTTCCTGTATAGGGGATTCATGGGAGTTACAACCACGCCGATCCGGGCACAGGCGTACAGCGCTACGCAATACTCGGGCCAGTCGGGGAAGAGGATTCCTGCCCGGTCGCCCCTCCTTAAGCCTAAACCCAGAAGCGCGTTAGACATCCGGTTGACCGCTTTATTGAATTCGCGGTACGTTAATCGGGTTTGGCCAAACCATATGGCGACATTATCCGGGAAACGTGCCGCCGTATTTTCCAGCATTTGTCCGTAGGTCAGTCCCTTTTCTATACCGGCCCCGTGCCGATAGCAATAGCTCATTTTCAAAGGTTCCATATCGACATGCTCCGCGCTTCCCATAGGCACATTAAGATTTCTTCTCGGATTCAATTTTCTTCGCCATGATTTCCCTCAACTCCACCTTTCGGACTTTCCCGCTAGGTGTCGTGGGGAAATCATCCATCAGCTCAATGCGGTCCGGAATTTTGAACCTTGCCACTTTGTCCCTAAAGAAGGACTTGATTTCTTCGTACTTGATGGTCTCGCCCTCTTTCGGGATAATACAGGCACAGCTGCCTTCCCCAAGGCGATCGTCCGGAATGCCGACAACCGCCACCTGTTTAATTTTCGGAAAAGTGTACAAAATATCCTCGATTTCAGTCGGCGCAATGTTTTCTCCGCCTCGAACGATCACATCCTTAATCCTTCCCACGATGATCAGGTTCCCTTGCTCATCCATTTTCGCTAGATCGCCGCTGTAAATCCATCCTCGATCATCGATGACCTGTGCGGTGCGCTGGGGGTCTTTGAAGTACCCGATGCACACATTTTGCCCCCTCGCACAAGCCTCCCCCTCTACACCAATGGGGACAACCCTTCGATTCTGGTCTACCACTTTGTGCTCCATGCCCGGCTGCGGTCTTCCAACGCTGGTGCAGACGATCTCAAGAGAATCGTCCAAAGCCGTAATGTTGCTGGCGGCAGTCTCCGTCATGCCGTAGGCCGAGGTCAGGTGGCAGTCCATCTTTCTGACGATCTCTCTTGCAACCTCCACCGGTAGAGGCGCACCTCCCAGAAACATCGTCCTCAAAGAGGAAAGATCAGATTTATTCAATTCTGGGTGCTGAAGCATCATGATCCCCATGGTGGGAACCCCGATCGGTATTGTTACTCGATTCCTCTGTATCCCTTTCAGGGCTTCATCTACATTCCAGGTTTCTAAAAGTACGCAAGATGCCCCACGGATAACCGAGGCGTAAAAGGCGTTGACCAAAGCAGTGGTATGAGAGAGGGGCACCATGATCAACCAAACGTCATCGCTGGTGAGCTCCATCCTCTTAATGGTTCCAAGAGCAGATCGACATCGGGTGTTGTGGGTGTGCATCACTCCTTTGGGAATCCCTGTAGTACCGGAGGTGAAAACAATCTCCAAAAGATCATCTGCTTCCACCGGATGCTCTTTGAGATAAACCCGATGATAGTGATCGTCCGGATATTCCTCTTCCCATTTTGCCTCAATCAGATCCTTCAAAAGAATCTCGTGGGAAAACTTCGTCTTCCCGGAAACAATGATGTGTTTCAAACACGGTAGGTCACCTTTAATGTCCGAAAGCAAATCAGAAAAGGAAAAACCCCAGAACTCAGGTGTCATGATGATGGTTACAGCCTCGGTCCTATCCAGAATGTATCGAATCTCCCGCTCCCTAAGCCTCTCCGAAATGGGAACAAGAACGGCTCCCAACTTGGCGACGGCCAGAGTGCTGTAAACAAACTCAGGACGGTTGGGGAAAAGTATTGCTACCTTATCGCCATGTTTGATTCCCAAATCGATCATGGCCAGAACCAGCTGATCTACAATCTGACCAAGCTTTTTCCAAGAAACCTTTTCCTCCCTGAAAACGATGGCCGTCTTTTCAGGAAACCGATCAACGGTTCGTTCCAGATATTCTCCCAGCGTCACCCCCGGTGGAATCTCGCCGGGAGCATAAAAATAACTCATCGCCAGATTCCCTTCAGTCATTGCACCCTTGGCATCCACTTTCTTTACTCTTCAAGCACCCGGTGAATAGATTGAAAATCAAAATAGGTAATTGCTGAATGCTATTCAATGCAGGTCAATGCGCGGAAAATGTACAGGATGAATCCGTCTCAGTGCTCCCACAGAGCGAGGTCTCTAAACAACCTCCTTTTCCATAAATCCCTTCCATTGGTCTTCTGAATACCCCAGCTCATTCAGCATTTCTTTTAGGTATTGGTTGTCTGGGGCATCTGCCTTGTCCTTCCTCAGATAGGCTCCCATCTCCAAATTCATCGCCGCACAGAGCTGCAGGAACGTTTTGTGGTAGAAAAGGTTAAGCTCTTTGATTTCAAATCGCAGCAAACCCTCTAGCACCCCCGCCAAGATAAGCCTTAATCACGGCTTCGTTGTTGGCGATCTCCTCGGGTGTACCATCACCGATTTTTACACCGAAATCAAAGGCAATAACCCTCTTCACCAATTTCATCAATTCTCGAAGCTTGTGCTCAATGATGATAATAGTCAGCCCTTTGTTGTTCAGCGCTTCAATGAACGGAAGCAGCACGTCTATTTCAGCCTTGGCCAATCCCGAAAATGGTTCATCAAGCAATAACAGATCAGGCTCGGTCGCCAAGGCCCTCGCCAAATCAAGCCTCTTCAGGTCGCCGTGAGAAAGGTCGGCAGCCAAAAACCCCGTCTTCTCCCCTAATCCCACACTCTCAAGAAGCTCTCTTGCATTGGCTTCATGAGATGCTCTTGACAGACTCTTTTTCAGTAGCTTTTTTGAAAGAGAAGGCACAAGCACGTTTTGAAGCACACTCATTTGGTGAAACGGGCGCACGACCTGGAAAGACCTAGCCACTCCCTTGGTGACGATCTCGTGGGGTTTCTTTCCAACGATCTCCTCACCATTGAAAAGCATAGTGCCTGAATCAGGCCGCAAAAACCCGGTCAAGAGGTTGAATAGGGTGGTTTTGCCGGCACCGTTTGGACCGATGATTCCAACAATCTGGCCTGCTTGAACAGAGAAATGGAGATCATGAACCGCATACAATCCTCCAAACCGTTTGCTCAAGGATTCAACTGTAAGTATGTCTTCCATAGGTCTTCTTATTCGTGAGTTCCTTTACAACCTTGGTTTCCCGCCCTGTGTCGTCGCAGGAGTGACTGCCTTTTAATCACCGCTTCTCGATATTCTGGTGCCGATAAGATACCTTACCATCAATATAAAAGTGGGCAAAATCCCCCTCGGCAAAAACAGCAAGATCATGACCACCGCTCCCGTGTAAATCAACATCCTGAAATCTTCCACAAACCGGAGCCATTCATTGAGGAAAATAAGAAGATATCCACCGAAAATGGGGCCAATGATTGTCCCGATCCCCCCGGCGACACTCATGAGTACGACCAGAATGGATAGCGATAGGGAGAGCTCTTCTGTGCCGACATGCAGTTGGTTGTGACAGTAAAATGCGCCGGCGACACCCGCAAATAGACCACTCACAGTGAAAATGACTATCTTGTATTTGCTTGTATTGATACCTGAAGCCATGGAGGCAATTTCATCCTCTCTGATTGAGAGTAATCCAATGCCGTATCTTGATTTCACGATCAAAAGAAGGGCGCCACAGCAAATAACAAGTAAGGCTAACGACAGATAGTACTTCGCCACTATGTTGTCTGTCAGGGAAGAGATGCCGTAGAGGCCATCTTCGCCACCTGTATATTTCCAAAATACTGAAGTCAAGACAGACAGGATGCCGGAAGCAGCGAACGTTGCCAAAGCAAGGTAAGGACCTCTGAGTCTGAGTGCCGGTATTCCCAGCCCGAGTCCAAAACCGGCGGCCACCAGACCTGCAATGGGTATGGTGATCAGTGGAGAGAGATGGAGGTAGAAGTTTAACAATCCTGCAGTGTACGCTCCTCCTCCGATAAAGAGAGAATGACCAAAACTGATTTGTCCTGTATAACCCGTCAGAAGGTCCCAACTGGCCAAGAAGACGGCGTAAATGTTACAGAGTATCAGCAGATCTATGATATAGTAAGATTTTACAAATACTGGAACAATCGAAAGAGCTCCGATCACGATAAGATACGGTACCATTCGGCCCAAAATAGACAGACAACGAGAGCGCCAAGACTCTTTTGATCTCATTTTCATGTGCCTGTTTTACTTCCCATTAAACCGGACGGCATTTTTATCAGAACGCCCAGAATGATGATGAACGCAAGTAATTCGCCCAGGTAGCTTGATACCGCAAAAGAAACGACCACCTCGGAATATCCGATGATGATAGCCGCGAGGATGGCTCCCTCGAGGGAGCCCAGCCCACCCAGTATGACAACTGCAAAACACCGTATCAAGGGATGTTCCCACATATGCGGGCGGGCCCCCAGTGTAGGCGAAATAAATGCACCAGCTATGGACGCAAGAAGGGCGGAGATAAAGATAACCTGCAGAAAGACCCTGTCGGGATTAATGCCAATGAATATGGCGCCTTCGCGATCCTGGGCAACTGCAAGAATCGCCTTACCAGCTTTGGTCTTGTTAAGAAAGAGCCACAATAAAACAATCAGCACCACAGCCACTGCAAGGGTGAGCATCCGTTGAGAGTCGATGTCAACCATCCCGAAAATCGTCAGCTTTGCTTCCACGAATCTTCTGACATTTCGGTCCACCGGCCCATAGAAGCTCAAAATCAACTCCTGTACAAAATAGGCGATGGCAAGCGTTATCATCATCACGGACATTTCCGATTTCATAAGCGGTCGAATGAAAAACTGTTGAACGATCATGCCGATGACGCCTACTCCAATGACCGAAATCAACAGGGACAGGTACAGTCCCAGACCCAGCAAGTCCATAAATGTATAGATGAGATAGGCCCCCACCATGTAGAATGCCGTATGGGCCAGATTAACGACACCAGCAGCTCCAAAGATAAGGCAGAAGCCGAGAGCCAGAAGGGCGTAAACCGCACTCTGCACGGCTCCGTAAACCAAGATTTCAGCCAGTAGTTTCATGGTAAGCCGCCATGTGGGGGCATCCCCTTTTTGAATGCCCCCTTTGAAATTGGAACTCTGTTATTTTTTGAGCCACGGGGGGCACATATACTCGGCAGTGGCAAACTCAAAAGGATAAATGACCTCCTGTCTATTCTCCCCTTGCCATTGAACCCAGGCGAACCTCTTTCCTTCCGGCCCGTAGATCTCGTCATGGTTCTTATCAAACACAATTCGGCCTGCAACGCCCGGAAAGTCAATCTTCTCAAGGGCCTTAATCAGCTTGTCGCAATCAAGAGACTGGGCTTTTTGCGCGGCAAACCGCAAGAGATAGAGTGCGTCATATTGCCCATATGAAGTATAAGTAGGTCCCATATTGAATTTCTTTACATACTTGTCATAGAATTCGATGGTCCAAGGAGAAAGGGGTGCTCTGGCTCCATTGGACATCATGGTGATTTCCCCCAAGCATTTGCCGCCGGTCTTGTCCCAATAGTTCGTGGACTGGGCAGCCATGTTATATCCTCCCAGGTGGCAGGGAACCTCGGTCTCCGCCCACTGTATGGTCATGGGCACCCCTGGAAAGGCAGCCTGAATGGTGATGATCGCCTCGGCTCCAGCGGACCTGACTACAGCAAATTGGGGGGAGAAATCGGTCCGCTTCGGGTCAAAAACGTCCTCGGAAACGATCTCCATCCCCTTCTCGGGTAACTGCTTGACCAACATGGCGTGTACTTCCCTGGCCCACACCGAGCTCTCGGGCAGTAAGGCAACCTTCTTAACCCCCAGTTTGTCTTTGAAAAAATCTGCCGCAAACTGCGCCACATCGATCCCGAAATAATCAGAATTCACAACCCCGATTCGGAAGAAATATTTGGCTCTTTCGTAGTCGTCTTCCACCATTTTTGCAAGCTTGGGCGTGGCGGGTCCCACACTTAGCCACAGTTTTTTGGCTTTAAAGATGTGGTCCGCTTCAGCAAGGCCCACGCCACTCAGCCAGCCCCCGGAAATGACATCGATCTTATCTTGGTAAATGAGTTTTTTCACGGCCCTAATGCCCACCTCAGGGCGTGCTTCGTCGTCTTCGAAATAGCACTCCACCTTGTGGCCCAGTATGCCGCCGGTGGCATTGATCTCTTCGGCAGCCATAAGAGTTCCATTCTTGGACCCGATTCCTGCCTCCTTTTGCAAAGAAGCCGCCACGCCGTACTTGATAACCTTTTCAGCGGCAAAGGATGGTATGGCCGTGGCAAACACAAAGACGGTACCTAGAAGAAAAGCCAATAGCATTTGTCTCTTTTTCATGTCGATCTCCTCTTTTTGGTTAGTGTTCCTTGTTGACCTCAGCTTTCCCCCATTGGAAATGAATTCACCTCCTTTCATTTGTGGTTTGTTTCGCACCCTTGTCGACGATACGATCGGTTTTTTGCCGAGTCTACTCTTCATGGTCCGAATGGTATAAATAAAATCCTTCGCCTGCTTTCTTACCCGTCTTTCCACTTTTCACCATGCGCTTCAGGATGACCGGAGGAGCGAATTTCGGGTCTTTGGACTCTTCGTAAAAGGCGCTTGTCATTTCCAGGTAATCATCCAGTCCGACTTGATCGATCAATTTCAATGGTCCCTTGGGATAGCCCAGACCCATCTCCAGAGTGAGATCCAGATCTTCTTTGGTAGCCAAGCCCTGGTCATAAGCCTCAAGGGCCTGATTCATATAAGGAGCCCACAGATAGTTAACGATAAACCCTGGCAAGTCCTTTGCCAGAACAGGCTCTTTTCCGATCTTGCGACAAAAATCGTAAGCCTGATCGACAATGTTCCGAGAACTTTTCTCTGCCTTCACAACTTCCACAAGCTTCACAACTTCCGGCGGCTTGAAGAAATGCATCCCCAAAGACCGCTGGGGGTTCTTGGCGGCCTGGCATATTTCGGTCACCGAGTGACAGGAGGTATGCGTGGCAAGAATCGCATCCTCCCCAACAACATGGGAGAGATCTGCAAAAAAGCGTCTTTTTAATGCCAGGTCTTCACCAAGTGACTCAATGACCAGATCGGCATCTTTTAAAACAGCCAAATCCGTACCCAGGATGATGCGGGATAGAAGGGCCTCTTTGTCTTCACTGCTGAGTGTTCCCGCTTTTAAGGCGTTGTCTATGAGCCCGTCAAAAAGAGCTTTTCTCGCTTCGTCCGTATCCCAGATGGAGACGGCAAAACCCGAGCGAGCGACCACCAGGGAAATCCCAAACCCCATCTCATTAAATCCTGCAACCCCGACTTTCTCTATCTGCATGAGCGATCCTTCCTTTAGGCGCCGAACATTCCTTTTTCTTTATAATCATAGAACCCTTTGCCTGTCTTACGTCCCAGGTGACCCGCATCTATCATTTCTTTCACCAACCGCGGGGGGAAATAGCGCCGGTCCTTAACCATATCGTACATAGCGTTTGAGGCCCTCCAATGCGTGTCCATGCCAATGTAATCCAGGAGCTCAAAAGGTCCCATAGGATAACCGAGTCCCAGTTTGACGGCTTTATCGATGTCCTCTTTGGAGGCGACACCGTCCACGTACGCTCTAATACAGGCATTATTGAAGGCAATGATAAAATAATTGAGGATAAAACCGGGGGTATCCCTGGTATCGACGAGCACTTGGCCCAGGGCTTTACCGAATTCTTTAGCTCTCTGATAGGTCTCATCACTCGTTTCCAGGCCCCTGCTGAGCTCAACCAATTTCATGACCTGTGCCGGCAGGCAAAAATGCATACCGATCACCCGGTCCGGCCGCCCTGAGCCCGCTGCAATGGATGTAATAGAAAGGGTTGACGTATTGGTGATTAGAATCGTTTCTGGCGAACATACTTGATGCACCCGATAAAAGACCTTTTGTTTGAGTTCCAGATCCTCGAAAATTGCTTCTATTACAAATTCGCACTCGGCCAGACCCTCATATTCTGTGGTGCCGACCAGTCGTTTGTTTACGATCTCATCCTTTTTCTCCGCGCTCATCTTTCCCTTCTCAACACTTTTCGCAAAGAATCGCTCGATTAGTGACAGTCCGTTGTTTAAGGCGTTTTCGTCCGTGTCAAGCACAACCGTTTTGAACCCAGCCCGTGCGGAGACAATCGCAATGCCGGATCCCATGACCCCGCATCCAAGGACTCCAACGGATTTGGACGGATTTGTCATGATTACCTCCCTTTGCTAACTCTTTTCTATGAAACGCCTGGCTATGACGATCTTATTAATTTGACTCGTTCCTTCATATATTTGAGTAATCTTTGAATCGCGAAGCAACCTTTCCACAGGATAATCCCGGCAGTAGCCATACCCACCATGGATCTGAATCGCATCCGAGGCAACCCGTTCAGCTACCTCGGAAGCGAAGAGTTTAGCTGCGGAGGCCTCTGTTGAAAGATCTTGGTAGCCCTGATCCATCAATCGTGCCACATGCAGAACCATCTGCCATGCAGCTTGAATCTGAGCCGCCATGTCGGCAATCATAAATTGAATTCCCTGATTCCGGATGATAGGTCTACTGAATTGAATACGCTGGTTAGCGTAAGCCACTGTTGCATCAAAGGCGGCTTGGGCCAATCCCACTGCCTGGGCGGCAATATTGGGCCGGGAATCATTGAGATAATTCAGCAGTGCCCGAAACCCTTCACCCGGCTTGCCCAAAAGACGGTTCTGAGACACCTTGCAGTCCTCTAGGATGATTTCCGCTGTGCCGGAGCCCCGGACACCCAGTTTTTTTTCTTTCTTTCCAACGCTGAAACCGGGCAAATCACTACTGATGATGAAAGGACTTAAACCTGGTGTCTCGTTATTGTCCACCACTCTTGCAAAAACAGTCAGAATATTCGCTACATCACCGTTTGTAACGAAAGCTTTTGTCCCGTTGATCAGGAAGCCATCCGATTGCTTTACAGCGGTTGTCCGGATAGCTTTGACGTCTGAGCCGGCACCGCTCTCCGTTATCGATAAGGCACCTATCGCCCCCTCCAAGAAAAGAGGCAGGAATCTTTCTTTCTGCTCGTGCGTTCCTAAATGGACAATGAAGTAGCAGCAGTGGGAGGTGGTGACAAAGATAAGACTGGTGGCAGTGCAAGCCCTCGAAATCTCCCTTATGATCGTCAGCCATGCTGTCTTAGAAACCGGATTTCCCCCATAGTCTTCAGGAATAAACAGTCCGTTGAGCCCCAGTTCGTTGATCTTCTCCATGTTCTCCCAGGGGAATCTTTCTTCTTCGTCGATCTCGGCCGCTCTTGGAGCAATTTCCTTTCTACACAGGTCTTCCACAGTGTCCAGGACCAATTTCTCGTCTTCGCTTAGATTTATTCCCTTGGACAACAAGAGCTTCATCAAGTTGTCTTCTCCTTATCTTGCCAAGAAAATATCGAGCCTAACATGAAGGAGCTCCTTATCCCTAATAGGGATCAATCGCTTGCTACTTGTAGAACTTGTCCTGATTGGGCTCTTCTTTCGCTTGGAAAGCCCGGAACAACTCCTTCGGTTCCTCAGTTTGAAAATAGTAAGTCGCAAGTAAGTCCTCAGCGACCCGTGTAAACCCCACGACTCCCGAATGTTTCGCTGTAAAGGAAGCTTTGAGGGCCCACAAGGCCATGGGCCCGCGCTGAATCAGCTCCCGGCAACATTTGTCAACCTCAGCTTCAAATTGCTCAGGAGGTACTACAAAATTGACCAGACCCATTTCAAGCGCTTCCTGAGCCGTGTATTTTCTGCACAGGTACCACATCTCCTTGGCTTTTTTTTTGCCAATAGCGTCCTCCAAATACCAGGTTCCATATCCAGCATCAAAGCTTCCCATCATGGGGCCTACCTGTCTGAAAACGGACCGATCGGTGGCAATGGTCAGATCGCAGACCACGTGAAGAACATTGCCCCCCCCTACGGCAAAGCCGTCTACTGCTGCTATAACCGGTTTAGGAAGTTTATCAATGGTATCAAAGACATCAAAGGTAGGTTGGGCCCACTTGTAAGAATAAGATTGAGGATTTTCCACCTTCTCACCGCCTATGCAGAAGAATTTACCGCCTACACCGGAGATAACAACAACCCTTACATCCTCGTCGGCCCGCGTGTCTTCCAAGGCGTGCTTCATCTCAATCATTGTTTGAGGTCTGAACATGTTGCCCTTATCGGGGCGATTGATGGTTATCCTGGCTACTTTGTTTTTCTTGGTGTACAGGATATCTTCATATTTCATGCTGATTACTCCTTTCCACACGAGTAGCTTCGGGTTCTCCCTTGTTCCTACATGATGGTCTTGGAGCCTCTGAGGTCCTCTAATACCTCCGGCTCAAACTCCAACCATTCGCCGTAGACCTCTTCGTCATGCTCCCCGATTTTGGGAGGCCTTCGATGTCGCTTCTCTTCAGTGCAGGCCAGCTTCCATGGCGGCCCCACCTGAGGGATCGCCCCGAATTCCTCATCTTCTATGTTGAATATCATTCCTCTTGCCCGGATGTGAGGATCTTTCGCCACCTCATGCAAATAGTGAATTGGTCCACAGGGTACGCCCTTTTCGGACAGATAATCGAACCAGTATTTGGTTTCCCTTGTCATAAGGACCTTTTCTAACTCGGAAACAATCTC